>Ga0222719_10001408_pt1 | contig 23414 bp, 29 predicted proteins | sample C33_34DmetaG_FD_165039 | JGI IMG/M metagenome (GOLD analysis project Ga0222719, IMG submission 165039) | Estuarine water microbial communities from San Francisco Bay, California, United States - C33_34D | ecosystem: Environmental > Aquatic > Marine > Unclassified | place: USA: California...
CAACAACACATACATTAACATTTACTACTGACCCCACATCTTACGCAGACGAAGACGGAAGAAACTTTGTCCTAAACTTCGGCGGTTCACCAGGGGGCACTTGTACGGTTACAATACCCGCGCTGGAAACAGTGTATATGGTATTGAACAATACAGCAGATAGTAATGATATAATCTTAACAACAGGAAGCGGAACAACATTCACTGTCCCTTCTGGTCGTGACGCGTTTGTTTATTCAGATGGTACTAACGTAGGTAATGCGTTAGCTGACCTACAGGTAACAACAGTCAATGGGCAGGATTTAACAACTGTCCCATCAAGTGGATTCGTAATCGCAATGGCGATTGCATTATAAAGGAGTAAAGCATGGCGCAGAATTTTAGAAGGTACACATCTAATGCAGTCGGGACTTCTGCTGCTACCCTCTTTACTGCAAACTCATATGATACTGTAGTTGGAATCTCAGTCGCAAATATTACAGCAAGCGCGATTAACGTAAGCGTGTATATTAATGACGCAAGTAATGATATTTACTTAGTCAAAGACGCCCCGATTCCTGCAGGTTCATCTTTGCAGGTACTAGATGGTGGCGCGAAATTCGTAGTCCAGTCGGGCGACGCATTAAAAGTAATTTCTGATACAGCATCTTCAGCTGACGTATGGGTTTCAGCAGTGGATGATATATCAACATAAGGAGTAAGAATTGAGTTATATAGGTAATCAACCAGCCGAGAAGTACACAACCTTCTCTGTTCAGCACTTTACAACTAGTGCCACAACTACATATACGCTTGATTATCCTGTAGCTAATGAAAACGAAATTGCTCTTTTCATTAATAACGTGCGCCAAGAACCAGGGTCTTCCTATGCATATACAGCAGACGGAACTAACTTAGTACTATCATCAGCAACTTCTGCGACAGATACTATGTATGCAGTGTTTATTGGTAAAGCAGTTCAAACAGTTACACCAGGTGCTAACTCTATTACTGCTAGCATGTTCAACAGCAATACTTCTTTTGAATTTCCTACACAGCTTTATGTAGCAGAAGCTACACTAACAGATGGTGCTACGATTGATTGGAACTTAGAAACACAACAGGTTGCTAAAGTAACTCTAGCTGGTAACAGAACTTTAAATGCTCCCACAAATCAAAATGCTGGTGGCTTCTATGGTTTAATGATTATCCAAGATGCTACAGGTTCTAGAACTCTTAGCTTCAATTCTGTTTACAAGTTCACTAATGGGTCGGCTCCAACTTTAAGTACATCTAATGGTGCTAAAGATATTCTAGTATTTAGAAGTGATGGTACAAATTTATATGAAGTAGGAAGGAGCTTAAACGTAAGCTAATGTTTGCACTCGTAGAAAATAATCAGTTTGTCAAAACAATATCTTCTAGTAAAGGTATTGAATTAAATGAAGTCCAATATCCTAAAACAATATTTACTTTATGGACCGAAGCAGAAAGGAATGCGATAGGCGTTTATGAGATCACTGTTGATTCCCAAAATAAAAAGGATGAGGCGTATTACATTAATACGGACATTACATACTCTTTTAACAATGGGATTGTTACTGGTAGTTATGGTACTGCTACTGCAAAACAATTAACTAATGTTTTATTTGTTGAGGGAGATGAGATTCCTGAAGATAAAGCGGTAGGCGATATTAAAGTCCCAGGATTAAAAGAACAAAAGATTTCAGTTATTAAACAACAGGCAGCAGGTTTACTTGCTCCAACAGATTGGCATGTCGTAAAAGCGGCAGAGGTTGCAGAGTATTCTGTACCTGCAGATATCTCTACATACAGAGCGGCGGTTCGTACAGCCTCTAATGATATGGAAGCAAAGATTAATGCGGCGGCAGATGTGGATGCACTAAAGACTTTATATGAATATACAGAACAAGAAGATGGTACTTTCACTAGACCACTCGGCGAATTTCCAGAGGAGATTGAATAATGGCATTATCTAAAATACCAGCAGCAGCATTTAGCTCAGACCCAGGTGTAAACTTCCGCAACATCATCATCAATGGTGATATGTCTATTGCACAGAGGGGTACTTCTTTTACAGGACAAACAAGTGGTGGTTATTACAATGATAGATTTAAAACTGGAATAAGTGGTTTAGGTACTTGGACTATTTCTCAAGTTACTGATGCTCCTACAGGACAAGGCTTAGTTAAATCTCAAAAGTTTGATTGTACTACTGCTGATGCCTCACCTTCTGCGGGAGATTTCTTAACATACCTTCAAGCAATAGAAGGTCAAAATATTCAAATGTTAAAAAAAGGAACAGCAAATGCTGAAAGTTTGACTTTATCATTTTGGGTTAAATCAAACAAAACAGGAACTTATATCTCTCGTTTGTATGATGTAGATAATCAAAGAGTCATCTCTAAATCTTATACTATTAGCAGTGCTTCGACTTGGGAAAAGAAAACTTTAACTTTTGCGGGAGATACATCTGGAACTTTAGATAATGATAATGGTTATAGTTTTGCTGTTGAGTGGTGTTTAGGTGCGGGTACGAATTATACTTCTGGAACTTTAAATACTTCTTGGAATAGTAAAACAGATGCTGACCAATTTGTCGGTCAAGTAAACCTAGCCGACAGTACATCTAACGAATGGTACATCACAGGAGTACAATTAGAAGTCGGCACATCTGCTAGTGATTTTGAGTTCTTACCTTATGATGTGAATTTAGGAAGATGTCAGAGGTATTATTTCGAAGAAGGTAACAATGCTCAAGGTTTTGTTGCTGGTGCTTTTAACGTATCTGATTCGCCTTTTAGATATACATTTTTAAAACCCATGAGAGCAGCGCCTTCAGGTTCAATAGGTGGCTCAGTTAATACAGATTTAAAACTTTATAGTGCGGGAAGTGATAAAACTTTAAATAATGTAGGATTTTCAGCTATTACTACACACGGTGCAAGGGTAGATATATATGCACCTGGTCAATTTACTGACGGACAAACAGGACATTTTTATTTACTTAATAACACAGGAAAATTTAAATTTGATGCGGAGTTATAGATGATACAGACAGTAACAAAAATTATAAGTGCAATGGATAATTCAATTACATATAAAGTTGTTTTTCAAGATAATTCAACAATCTATGTACCTCACGACACAGACAACAGACACTACCAAGAAATACTAGAATGGGTAGCAGAAGGAAACACAATTACAGATAATGGGGGTGGTGAGTAATGGCATACGTAGGAAGAATACCGCAAACGGGCGCATATCAACTGATTGATGATATCTCAGGCTCATTCAACGGCACACTAACAAGTTTCACATTACAGTCGGGCTCACAGAACATTACTGTAGAGAACGAGCAATCCCTGATCATCAGCATTTCGGGCGTTGTCCAGTACCCGAATTCCGCGTACACTGTGAGCGGCAACACCATAACATTCACCAGTGCCCCCCTCTCGACCGATACGTTTAGTGGCGTATTGTTAGGGAACGTATTTGATATAGGGACTCCAACCGATGCAACCGTAGGTCAAGCATCATTGAGCTCCACATTCATCGCGCAAAACGCACAGACATTTAACAACATAACCATAGGCGCAAGCAAGAACGCTTCTGCCGCGGGACCGATTACTGTCAGCGGAACTTTAACCATTCCATCTGGTAGTACTTTTGTGATAGTATAGTAGGAATAAATTATGAGTACATTAGAAGTAAATACAATAACCCCACAATCGGGAAGTACCATTACTTTAGGAAGTAGTGGCAACACAGTAGCCTTAGGCAGTGGTGTAAGTGGAAGTGGATTTGGAAAGATTGGTCAAGTGGTTAGTACACCATTAACAACTACAGTAGTTACAAGTTCATCTACATTAACACCAAGTGGTTTTAGTGTTTCAATTACACCAAGTTTTACATCATCTAAAATATTTTTAAGTCTAAGCTGTAATGCTTATATCAACACAGACCCTTATGGTTATGTAGGGTTTTTCAGAGGAACAACAAATTTAGGTGGTTCTAATCATGGTATGTTTACTATTAGTACACCTGACAAATATATGCCAATGACATTTCAACACCTAGATAGTCCTAATTCTACATCTTCTTTAACTTATAATGTTTACTTTAAAAAATCTGGAACAAATAATGTTTATCTTAATCCTACTGCTGGGGAATTAGGTAGTGGAGTTCCAGACGGAGCAACAGGAGTATTATCAGCAATGGAGGTACTCGCCTAATGTCTATACTCAAGGTTAATACCATACAGGATAAAGGTGGCAACACTATTATCTCTAGTGATGGAAGTGGAGCGTTTACCTCTAATGTAGCACCTAAAGATAATACTGTCACAATGGCAAAACTTTCTACAAGTGCTACTGAAGCTGATAATGTTAAACAAAGAGTAGCAAAAGTTTGGGTAAAATTTGATGGAACAGGTACTCCTTCTATAGATGATGATTTTAATGTTAGTAGCATTAGTGATGGTGGAACAGGTATTTTTACAGTCAATTTTTCATCTAATTTAGGTAATGATAACTATGCTCTTGCAGGTTCTGTTGGAGGAAATTCTGGAAGAATTATGGGTCAAGAAGGAACTTACTCAACAAGTGCTGTTACTGTTCGTGTAAATGATTTTAATGGCAATTTATCAGATGAAGGTCGTAATTCTGTTATAATATTTGGAGATAGTGCATAATGGCAGACCAAACAAAAAGAATTATTTTTAAACAGGGTAATGGTGTAATCGCTATTATTATTCCTGCAATTAATGAAAAAAGGTCTATTGAAGAAATAGCTCGTAAAGACGTACCAACAGGCAAAGCGTATAAAATTGTCAATGTATCAGAAATATCTTCAGATAGAACATTTAGAGATGCGTGGACCATTGCTGATAATGAATTGACAGATGGAGTAGGGGATTAATGGGTATTACAGTTGACATAACCAAAGCTAAAGATGTTTGGAAAAATAAAATAAGAAAAGCAAGAGAATCTGCTTTAAAAAAATTAGATATAGATTATATGAAAGCACAAGAACAAAGTAGCGATACCACTTCTATTGTTGCTGATAAAAACACATTAAGAAATTTACCAAGTCAGGTAGATTCTGCGACCACAGTTGATGAAATTAAAGCTGTGTGGAATGATATGTTAGGAGATAAATAATGACATCTTTAATTAAAGTAGATTCAATTCAGACATCTGCTGGGGGAACTCCTACAGCTTCATCTTTAGGTATTGGTGGTGTTGGTAAGATTGGTCAAGTGGTTCATGGTTTAACTTCTACAGCAGTGAATGTAACAACAAGTACTTTTACAGATACAGGATTAACAGCTTCGATTACCCCTACTAGCACTTCAAGTAAAGTGTTAATTATAATTTCTCAAACATTAGTTACTGATAGAGATAGTGAGTATGGAAGGTCTAGGTTTAGAATACTTAGAGATGGAAGTGGTCTTGCAAATGCTGAATGGAATAGATTAATGTGGATTGAAGCTGGAGGAGTAGGTGCAGTAAAAAATGGCGGATTGGTAGCTGTAAATTATTTAGATACTCCAAGTTCAACAAGTTCTTTAACCTACAAAACACAAGGAGCGGCAGAAACTACAACTAATAATGGAACTGCAAGATTTCAACAAAATTCAGAGTCATCTTTTATAACACTAATGGAGGTACTAGCATAATGGCTATCACAAGACTGAACAATAACTCGATTACCTCTGTTACTGCTTTGCCTAGTGCAATACCTACAGGGAAAGTTTTGCAAGTTAAACAAACTTATGTAAATACTACTAGCAGTCAGTCTTTATCAAATTCAGCTTTTACAAATATTACAGGCTTAGAAGTATCTATTACTCCTTCTAGTACAAGTAATAAAATACTTATATTTGTAGAATGGTGTGGCGAACACAGTGAAGATAACCCACATAATAACTTATTTGGTATTAAAAGAAATTCTACAGATATTGGTTTACCTTCAAGTTATGGAAGTAGGCAACCAGGAATTGCTCCTATAAATATTAGTTTTGGTTCTAATGCGGATTCTACACCTGAAAATGCAACCTATAACTTTCTTGACAGTCCTAATACAACGAGTTCTATCACATATAGAGCTACTATTTTCTGTCAAGGTAGCGGTCAGACATTGTATAACAATCGAACAGTAAGTGATAGTGATGTAATAGATTATGAAAGATTAACATCATCAATAACAGTAATGGAAATCGCAACATAAATTTAAAAGGAGAAAAGCAAAATGACAGACATAGCAACAGCAATACAATCTCTCAACAAAAAGGGTGGCAATAGCCATGAGTTTGTTGTCAGAGGTGAACCAACAAATGAAGCAGAATACAACAGTAATGTTGATTATGTTTCAGGTAGTGATGCTAATGGTACTGCTATCTTCTCTGATACTAAACCTTATACATGGTCTGAAGTAAGTGCTGAAAAAGCATTACTACAAACTGAGTATGATAATAATCAGTATCAAAGAGATAGAGCTTCTGCTTACCCATCAATCCAAGACCAGTTAGATATGCAGTATCACGATACTGTAGACGGAACTACTACTTGGAAAGATGCAGTAGCAGCAGTTAAAACAGCACACCCTAAGCCATAGGAAATTAAAAGAGAGTTAAATGAAAATAGACCTCAAAATGATATTACCGTACATAGTACTGGCAGCTAGCATAGCTATGTCTTGGGGTATGTTTTCAGAAAGACTCAATGCGGTTGAAAAGAAAGTAGATTCCGTAACACAAATGCAACAAGACATTGCCATTATCAAAGAGAAGATAATGTGGATGGAGAATTACTTAATATCAATACCTAAGCGGTAGGGAAGGGGGCACGGGCAAAATGCCATTCGTACAATTAACAGCGCCTCCAGGGGTTATCACAGACATCACAGACTACCAAGCGCAGATGCGATACACAAACGCAGACAAGGTGCGCTTCTTCCAGGGATATGCGGAGAAGATAGGCGGCTGGACTAAGAGGTTCAGTTCCGCGCAAATCAGTGGTGCGTGCCGAAACATTCTACCCCATCGTGATCTCAACGGAACCAAGATGATTCTCATGGGTACATCAACCCATGTCTATATTGAATACTCGGGTGTTGTTTATGATGTTACTCCTTACAGAACAGATACAGTTAGTTTAACAAATCCATACACAACAGGAGCGGCAGGTACTAGTACTGTTACAGTTACAGACGTATCACACGGTCTCGCGAATACCGACCCAGGTTCACGTGTGGTTATTGATACGGCGGTGACCTTAGATGGTATTACTATTGCGGCGGGCGAATATGTTGCAACTTATGTAAGTGCAAATACTTATACAATTGAAGGCTCAGGTACAGCTGTTACAGGTGGTGTGACAGGCGGCGGAGCTGTGGACTTACGTTATCTCGTGAACAATGGTCCTTCCGATGGTTTAACAGGTTACGGTTATGGTGTAGGTTTATGGGGACAATCATCTTGGGGTACAGCAAGAAGTACATCAGGTATTGTTTTGTCACCAAGAGTTTGGTCAATGGATGCGTGGGGTGAAGACATTGTAGCATCTGTAGGTGGTGGTGAAGATACTATTTATTATTTTGATATCAGCGCGTTTATCGCATCCCCTTCTACTTTCCGTGGTACAACTTTATCTTATTACATTACAAATACTTTAAGCGGTGATGCATCTCAAGTCCCGAGTAAAGTTGGACAAGTCATGGTATCCACACCAGACAGACACTTAATTTGTTTTGGTTCTAATCCTGTAGGTTCATCAGACTATGATCGAATGACTGTACGCTTTTGTAACCAAGAAGATTTTCAGACATGGACACCTCAGCTAATTAATACAGCGGGTGAACAAAGACTAGGTACAGGTACAAACATTGAAGCTGTAGAAAAAGGTCGTGGTCAAATATTCTTATGGACAGATGTGGATGTCTATTCAATGCAGTTTATTGGTCCACCATTTACATTTTCATTCTCAGTGCTAGGAGAAATCTCTGGTACCATATCCAAGAACGCGGCAACCACAATCGAGGGTGCTTCATTCTGGATGGGTGTGGATAACTTCTATATGTATGATGGTGCTGTGCGTACTTTAGAATGCCCTGTATTGACACACATCTTTAATGACTTCAACCAAGTACAGCGCGAAAAAGTTTTCTGTGGACAGAATATTAAGTTCAATGAACTCTGGTGGTTCTATCCATCAGCGGGTTCTTTAGATGTAGATAAGTATGTTATCTATAATTACATTGATAAGACTTGGTCTATTGGTGACTTAGGTAGAACAGCGTGGGCAGATTCTAATATTTATTCTAATCCACTAGCGATTGATTCTTCTGGTATCCAATACAATCAAGAAGATGGAGTCGATGCGGCAGGTAGCGCGATTACTGCTTTTGTCGAAACAGGTTTCTTTAATGGGGATCAGAATGGTGACAATGTTTACTTCTTAGATAGAGTGATTCCTGATGTCACATTTAAAAACGGCAGTGTAATGAAGTTTACATTAAAGACAAAGATATATCCTCAAGGCGAGCAGATAACCAAAGGACCATTCACAATCAATTCAACAGATGGTGATTTTGATTTTCGCGCTAGAGGTAGATCGTTTCAAGCAAAGTTTGAATCCGACACGACTGGTGTATCATGGAGATTAGGTACATGGCGTGCTGACGGTAGACAGGATGGATTAAGGTAATGGCATTATACAGCAGACCCGCATACCCCGAACCTTCATACAAAGAAAGAACTGAAGGTAAGATTGATGTGAGAACATATGATGCATTGATACAGGTTTTAAAATTAAGGGATTACTCAGAAGAGAATCCACCAGTCAAAATATCAGACCAAACAGAAGCGAGAGCTTATACTTGGTTTATGGGGAATGGAGATTAATGTCAACACTATATAAATCAGTCGGCTTTGATTTAAATACAACCAACTTAACCACAATCTATACTTGCCCTGAAGAAACAGAAACAATTATGAAGAGTATCCAGACTGTGAATTACGGGGGAAGTAATGTAGATTTAGAAATATTTGTTAATAAGGGTGGTACCGATTATGATATTGCTCACCACACCATTGGCGGTAAAGTATCTTTAAATAGTATTGACAGTACTATTGTTTTAGAAGAAGGTGATATATTAAAACTACAAGCGCAGACAGCTAACTCGATTAGCGGTTTGGTTTCCTATTTGGAGGTCAGAAGTGATACGAAAAACCCGATATAATTTCGCCGTGCCCCCCTTGTATTCGGGGCAAAAAAAGGATATAATATTATGATGCAAGGATACGCAGGTCCAGTACAGCAAGGAGATATGGTCGTACGCGCGAACGAGGTTTCGCCAGGTATTACTGCACTCTTATCTAAACAGAACAGGAAGGGGGCACAGGGAATCTATGAACTTCCTAGTGCGAAACAGCCAGCCCCGAACTACTACAACATGGCATTAGACAATGTCCAAAACGATATTCGATCAGCGGCGCGTACCGTCAACTCATTAGCGCCCGAAGGTGAGCGACTAGCTTACATTAATCCACAAGAAGAAGGTATTTTAAAACTATTAGGTGGTTCAGGTCAACCTGAGCCTGTGACTGGTATTCCTTCTTATGCTCCTCCAGGCAGAGGGGCAACTGGAACAAGTCCACAATTCACAGGTTCTTACAGCCGCCCCAAAAGCGGAGGTGGTGGGGGCAATCAAAATAAGCCTGCACCTAAGCAAGGTGACCAATCTATATTAAGAGATTTAGAAAATGCAATGGCGGCTAGAGAAAAAGAAACGGGCGTTAAGATGGCTCCACGAATTACTGAACCTAAAAAAGAAAAAGGGTTCTTTGAAAAATTGTTTGGTGGTAATGATGAAGTTAAAGCAATTCAATCAGAAGTAGATTCGAAAATTGCAGAAGTTAAAAACGATCCTAACCTAACAAACTTCCAAAAGAATCAAATGATAGACAGACTTAAGTTCGCTAAAAGTCCTGAAGGCAGAAGCACTGGCTACAGTATGGGCGAACTATCCAAGATGATTATGTCAGGTGTTGACCAAAACAGATTAGGTAGCATAAGATTAGGCGGTAAAGATGCTAAACAATTATTAGATGCAGGAGTTATCACAAAAGAAAATTACGATCAAGCTTTAGCTAACATTGAAAAGTATGGGCGTGGTGTGGTATTTGATCCAGTTAAAAAAATTCTAAGAACAGCCCCACCAACAGGTAAAGAATTTTTAGGTGATGTAACTAGGGGTGCTGGAAGTCTTTTAGAAAATTTACCTTTAATGCGACTTATTAAATCATTAGGTGGCGGTGAAGAAGTTGAAAAAGAGCCTACTGAAAGTGAACAAGAATTTCAAGACAGAGTTAGATCAATATTATTAGGTTCAGGCGCAGTTGGTGGTGCAGGTATGGACCCAGGAACTGCAAGAGCAATGTACGGTCAAGAAAAGATGTTAGATTATGCAGGACTAAGTCCATCATTTTTTGATCCAGCCACGGCAGGTACAGGATTTAACTTAGCAACAGGACAATTTGGGGAGAGAGCTACCGTAGGACAACCTGCAATTAGCGCTCAAGCAGAAGGAGCTATTACTCGAGCTATGTCTCCTAAAGATAGTGGTGGTGATAATATTCCATCAGCGGCTACAAGTACTACAGAAGAAGAAGAGGAAGAGACTACAGAAGGACTTCCGTATTTTTCATACGCTAGAAGATTTCAACAACCAATGACTTACCAAGATATTATTAAAAGAGCCTATGAAGGCACAGATAAAAATTTATTAGAAAGTTTACAAGACGCAATAGCAAGAGGGACAGCTTAATGGCATTTTTAGATTTTTTATTCGGGACTAAACAAGCAGCACAAGATACAACAACTCAGATAAAACTTCCTGAGTATATGGAAAAAGCTGCTGAGTCTTTAGTAGCAACTGCAGGTGATGTAGCGAAAGAGCAATACATTCCTTACACAGGTCCTAGACTTGCTACAATGTCACAAGCAGAAAAAGACGCAATAGCAAGAGCTCAAGCTCAAACAGGTATTGCAGGTACTCAAGCAGGTCAAGCATTCACTGCGGCAACAGCAGCGGGGGCACCGATTGGTCAAGCTGATCTTCAAAGATATATGGACCCATACATGACCAGCGTGGCGGACATCGCGGCAAGAGAAGCGCGAAGACAGTCTGCTATTGAACAACAAGGTATTGCGGCGCAATCTGCACAAGCAGGTGCATTTGGTGGTTCACGCCAAGCTGTGTTGGAAGCTGAGCGTCAAAGAAATTTACAACAAGGTATCTCTGATATCTATACACAAGCCCAGCAACAGGCTTTCCAAACTGCACTCGGCGCGGCACAACAAGAAAGACAGCAACAATTACAATCTGCATTAGGTATGGCAAGCACTGGTCAAGCAGGTCAAGCGGCAAGACAAGCAGATTTTCAACAAATGATGGGCATTGGCGGATTACAAAGACAAATGGAGCAACAAGGTTTAGATGTAGGATACCAAACATTTATGCAAGAAAGAGATTATCCTAAACAACAACTTGGATTCTACTCTGATATTCTTCGTGGAGTTCCTACAGGTGAAACAAGAATGTATTCAGGTGCACCAATACAACAACCTAGTTTATTCTCACAAGCGATGGGTCTAGGTATCCAAGGATTAGGTGTAGCGGCAAATTTAGGATGGAGTCCTTTAGGTTAATGGCAGAAAAAAATAACGGAATACTTGATAACTTAAATAGACTTGGTATGACTACCTTAAGCATACCATACAACCTTAGTTCTGATTTTTTAAACCGTATCCCATTTTTAAATTTAGATACTCCTTATATTGACCCTAACGCAGAAGGTTTTATGCAAGGTGGTTTTATAACTAAAGATGAAATGGATAAAATGCGCGAGGATAGAATAGTTGAAAATATGGGAGATGAGTATAAAGGAATGTTAACTGGTGATTCGGGTATCGCAACTCTCACAGGTATGGAAGGTTCACCAGAAATGCCTGCACAAAAACCCAAGCTAGCGGCAGAGCCTGATATTGAATTAAAACCAAGACCAACAGAAGAAGATAAAGCCGCGGCTAAAAAAAGAATTGAAGGTGATAAGGAAGAGCCTAAAGAAGATGACAGACCTAAAACTTTAAAAGATTATATGTCTAAAATTCTTGATGATGGTGATGCTTTGATTGCTCTAGGAGGTGCTATAGCCAGAGGTGAAGGTTTAGTCGGTGGATTAGAAGAGTTCTCTAAAACTAGAAAAGAATCAGAGGCAACTGAGTACGCTAGGCAGGTTGCTAAATATGAAAGAGAAAGACAAGCAGAATTAGATGCGCTAGAAAAGACAGCAACTTTAGCAGAAGTGGCTTATAAAGAAAGTCAACTAACAAGTGATGAGCAAAAGATAGCACAAGACTTGGCTATCCAAAAAGCTAGAGCCCAAGGAATTACTGACATAGAATCAGTAGAGTTTGCTGAAATATATGCAGACGCTATTGAGTCAGTTGTTAATAAAGAGAAGCCTTTAAGTCTAGCAGACATAGCAGAAGGAAACGCTTTTCAGGCTTTAGGTATTGATCCAACTGGAGCGGGAATGAATACTGTGACAAGTATTCCCATACTTGACTTAAAAACATTAGAACAAGTTAACTAATAAGTAAAGAGCTTAGCTCTTGAATACACGAAAGTGTAACTAAAAATATGGCAGAAGAAATAAAATACATACCAATTAGTGACGAAAAAGTCACATCCTTATTATCAGAAGCTTCTGCTACCTCAGCCCAAGGAGCGTCATTATCCCAAAAACTTGCTCAAAGTCCATTAACAACTGAACCAACAAGAACTCCTAAAAATATAGCTTATGTAAGATTAGGCGATGATGCTGATAGTCCTATGGTTCAGATAGATGCTGATGCTCCCCAAGAAGAAATACAATCACTTTTAAAAAATCCAGAACTAGAGAAAAAACTATTTGAACAAGGGTATGTTTACAAGTATGGTGTAGGCGCGGAAAGATACAACAGACCCGATGATTTAAACGACACTGCTTTTATGAAAGGTTTGAAAGGTGGTTGGACTGGTCTTAAGACTATAGGAGCGGGGGCACTGGGAACCGTATTCGATTTACTGGGTGCAGAAGATTTAGAGAAAGCAACGAATGATGCTATTCAAAGATACCAACTAGAAGGACAAGCCAAACAATATATTAAAACAGATGATGGGGAAATAATTCCTTTCAGTACATCTGTCGAAGAAATATTTAATTCTGAAGCCAGAACAAAAGACTTTTTAAAATGGTTAAGTTTTAATGTGGGTCAAGGATTAGTAACCACCATTCCTATTTTTGCGGCAAGCTTAGTTAATCCCGTCATAGGTGTGGGAGCTGCTTACGGTATGGGTGTTGGTGATTCTCGAATCGCTCAGCTGGAAGCTACTGATTTTGAAAAAGCTAATGCTGGAATTTCTTTAGCTGCAGGTATCCCTTACGCGGCGGCAGAAAGATTTTTCGGTGCTGGTATGCGCTTGGCGGATTTATTAAATCCTGCTAAAGAAGGTGCAAAAGAAGCTTTTGAAAAAGTATTAAAAGAAAGTACAGCAAAGACTATCGCGAAAGCTACAGGTAAAAGTATGCTGGGCGAAGCAGTGGCTGAAGGAAGTCAAACTGTTGTCACTGAAACTGCAGGCAAAACTGAAGAAGCCTTATACAAAGATCAAAGTATAATAGCAGGTCTATCTGATTTATACACAGATAAAAATTTCTATAAAAATATAGGTGAAGCGGCAGCTGCTGGTGCTGCGGGCGGTGGACCATTTGGTATTGCAGGTGGAGTTGCCCAAAGAATAAACATTAATGAGGCGGGTAAAGTTGATGTAAAAGATTCTAAAGAATACACTGACCAAAGACCAATTGACGAAAACAATAAAGACCTTGTGGATAAGTTAGGTGAAGATTTTAAAAATAAAAAATATACTATTACTGGTGTAGGACAAAGCATAGGTATAGATGGTAAACCTATATTAGACGAAAATGAAAACCCCGTTAAGCCAACTTTTGAAATCAAAGGTGTTTATGATGACAAAGGTAAACGAAAAGTTATTTTAAAGGACACTACACCTGGAGCAGCGCGTACTTATTTAGATCAAGATGCTTCTATTTTAGATTATTTAAATGTAGAAGAAGATGTTGCAACAGACAAAGTAACTACTCCTGTACTACAAGTGGGTGAAATATATACAGATAATAAAGGTAATAGATTTGAAATATTAGAAATATTAGACCCAGATAAGTTAGGAGTAACCAATAAAACTATTAGGTTTAAAGAGTTAGATAGACCAGATCGTGAAGTTGGTACTATGGATTACAATGGTTGGGTTAAAAATGTTAAAGGCGGGTCATTCCAAAGATCAAGTGAGAAACCTGTTTTTGATAAGCCTGGTGACTATGATAAAGTTAATGTTAAACCAGCTACAACTAAGCAAAAAGAAAAAGCTAAAAATATTTTAAAAGCTAGAGGCTACACAGATGGTGCTATTGATCGTATAGATTCCGCTGGTAATCGTGCTTTACTGATAGAAGCTAACAGCGAAGATTCCCAAAATTATATTTCACCAGAAGAAACAGAAAGACTAGGTCAACTAGGTTACCTAGAAGAAATGGCTAATGGGTTTACTGTTGAAGTTCCGCGCGGCGGCAAACAATCTATATATACAGCACAAAAAGTAAATGAGATTTTAAACAACACATCTATAAATAGAAAGACAGGTAAAAGTGTTGGCAGAGAAATTCTAGAAGATATACTAGAGAACAACGTGGAGAATACAACTACTCCCGTAGGCAAAGAGGTAGTCGGTAGAACATCCGCCGTGCCCCCTCTGAGCGAACAGGAAATTGTTAATCAGTCAGACGAAAAGATAGCAAAGCAGTTATCTAAAATTGGTGATCAGTTACGAGATCCTAAAACACCAGAAAATAAAAAACAAGAAATACTTAACTCTAGAGATATTTTAGATGTTGCTTCTTCTACAGAAATGTATCGCCCTGCAATAGATAGAAGATATGAGATGGAAAGTCTAGCCACTAGGATTGGATTTGGTGGTACTCCTGCCGCGATTATAGGTTACCAAAAAGCAATTGAGGGTCTAAAGAAACGAGTTGGTATTACTGAAGAAGATAGAGCTGAACAAATAAAACAATTCCAAGATAGAATAGATTCTGCTGAAGAAGATTTAAGAAGATTTAATATTTTATATTCTTCTTTCGGATTTCCCCCATTAACTAGAGAACAATTTAATAAAATAAAACACAACTCATTTCCTAAAAGAAATGACATACGCCAAATGTATCAGGGTAAACCTGAAGGAAACTTAACACAAGTTAAAGAAGTATGGGAAGCAACAGACGATTCTCAAGTTATTAAAGCCAGAGAAAAGCAAACTATTATTAATGATAATAAAATTAAAGCGAGACTTAATCAAACTTTCTTAGGTACAATCAGCAATACTTTTTGGAATATGGATGGAGGCTATCCTGGGAACAAACCATCAGCTAATGCAGACTTAGCCGTAGTATATATGATGCCTAAAAGTTTTACCAAATTAGCTTTAAAAGAACCAGACTTAACTATGGCAAGACAATTGCAAAGACAAATTGCTTACGCTAGAGAAGGTACTAATGGTATCACTCCACCTTATTTAGAACTGACAGTAGAGCAAGATGAAAATAATAATTATACTGTAATTGTTAATGGACATGAAGGTAGAGGTAGAGCGCATTTCGCTAATAGTTTAAATCCAAACAAACCTATACCTGTTTTAATAAAAGTAAATCAAAAAGGTAAGAAGTATAAAAATTTAACATTAGCTAAAGGGGACAGTTACAAAGAAGTAAGGGATAGAGTATTTAGAAATCCTAAGACTATTTATCAGAACGAAGCTCTCACTAAGATAGATGATCTTCCTGAAGAACAGCAAGTAGAATACAATCCTAAAGCTTATACTTCTAAAGAGGTGCCTATTGTTGGATTCATTCATGACACTGATAGCAAGTTTGGTCCTATATTTAAAGATGATTATGAATATAATCCTTTTGGTATGGATATTCAAATGGCGCAACTTGCGCCGAGATATACTCAAGAGTTTACAAAGAATATGCCCAGAGTATATACAGCATTAAGAAATGAATTAGATAGACTAGGCTTAACATATGTAAATTTAAGTATCGTTAATAGGTGGTTAGATGGTGCCAGAGCAAAAGGTAAATTTATATCACATCAAGACATAGCAACTCAAGCTTTGAATTTCCAGAAGCCTCAATTGATATCTGTATTAAATAGTCCTAAAGGGGAATATGGTGGAGTTGTTACTACTACTGATTCTCAATTAATGACACTAAGACATGAAGCAATGCACGCTATGTTTAACAGTGGATTCTTTACAGATCAAGAAATGAAAGTGTTAAAAGATTATTCTAAAAGAGTTTGGGTAGATAAGTATAATGTTAGAAATAGTTATTCGGGACAGCCAAATGCTTCTGAAGAATTATATATTGAAGAGGGAATAACATTTGCTTTCGCAGATTACTTAGCCAATAAGTATGCAGCGAAAGGAATATTAGCGCAAGCTTTTGAAAGATTAAAAGCTTACTTAATAGCTTTAGGAAATGCGCTACGTGGTTTAGGATTTACAACAGCAGAAGATATATTTAATGATATAGATGCTGGAATGTTTAAAGAAAGAGTAGAAGAATACAAGAGATTAGAACGTAATAATATAATAATGAATAATAGTATTCTAGCTAAACAGTATGGTAAAGCTACTTTTGATACTCAGATTGTTAATGCTTTTGGTTCTCTATCAGATGCACCAGGTACACAACCCAATTACAAAAATAGTTTAGAGTATATTGATGAGCCATCATCACCAGATTTGGATACTTATATACCAGGTACTAGACAAACGCTTAGAAAAGAAATGCGTGAAATGGCTAACGATATTAAATCGCAGGAAAAAGAAGAAGCACGTGGTGTAGTTACTGAAAAAGGTTTAGGTACTTTTAGCAGAGTATTATCACACGCTAGAATCTGGGCAAAGAAATATCCTATTTTTGAAAAACTATATACTGCTGTAAATTTTAGAGATCAAAAGTCTAGAGAGTTACAAAGTAAGTTTGTAGAAATTTTAGGTAAGAGTTATTTAAAAGTAATCCGCAATCCTCAAGCTACAGATTTATTAAACAAAGCATTCGAAATATCTCAGCAAGTTCCTGGCAGATATAGAAGAGACCAGAATGGTCGAATAGTTTTTCGCGCTGATAGAGATGGTGATGGTGCTGATAGTAAAGTTAAAGCAGGGGATGTGGTTATCCTTGAAGGTGATTTAGCAGATGCTTACGAAAATGCACAAGAAGGTATTCAGTATATGCACAAAGAAATTGTTAGAGGTTTACTAGCTAATGATGCATCAACTGAATTATTAAATAGCGCAATTGCTTTAGCAATACAATATGAAGCATTAGATTTAACAGGCAAAACTTTTATCAATAATACAAAAGCTATCACAGAATTAACTGATAAAGATTTTGAGAATCTAAGTTATGCTGACATTAATCAAATTACAACAGCTATAGCTAACTTACAAGAAACAATTCAAGACAACCCAGAGTTTTTAATTAACAGAGGTATCTCTACTGATGAAGCTAAAATTTTAAATAGTGAAATCGCTCGAGTACTGGGGGCACGGGATTCGGCTGAGGTCGCTGGGTCTGGTATGCTTGCCTTAAGTAGCGAATTAAAAAAGTATGATGATTTTACGAAAACAGATTACGTACCTTTACAAAGATTTGGTAACTATTTTATTGTGGTAAAAGATAAAGATAATAAGACTGTTGATTACAGATTATTTGAAAGAGGATATTTTGGTGGAAGATTATCTAATGAAGAAAGGGAAGTGCGGGCTGAGCTTGAGGCGAAGTATGGTGGCAATACAGACTACACAATATCAGAGTCCAGAGAAGTAAGTATCCAACAATTAAGAGATAGAGTGCAAGCAGATTTTGCTAGCATAGATTCCGCCGCAAGTTTTATATCTGATACCAATAAAGAGTTATATAATCAAATAAGAAAAGAAATAGAAACTATATTAAACAAAGGAACTGATTTAACTAAAGGTCAAGTGTTAGGGTTCAGCGCTTTCATTAAACCTCGTAAACAAGAAGGCGGTATTCCAGGATATAGTACTGATTTCGCTAGAGCAATTACCCAATATGGTTTGGCTAGTAGTAATTTTGCATCTGGCAATAGATTCAATCACACAATAGGTAAGGCTTGGCGAGATACTCAAGACGAAAAACAAAACCCAGATAAAAATTTAAGAGAAGCTTCTAATGATTGGTACCAATATGTATTAAATCCTAAACAAGAGTTAGCTAGTATTAGAAGATTAGGTTTCTGGTATTACCTTGGTGGTAATCTTTCTTCAGCATTCTTACAGTTAATGAGTGTTGTGCAATTTAGTGGTCCAATATTAAGCACAATTTCTGGTAAGAAACAATCTGCCGCAATAGAATTATCTAAAGCATTTAAAGATGTTATGAAGATGTTACAGTTTAATGGTAGAAGATACCAAGATGTTTATATAGATTTTAATAAACTTCCAGAAGACGTACGTGAAGACGCGATGGCTGATGTGTTTAATGGTACTATTAAACAAGGTATGGCTATGCATGAAGCAGGTATGCCACAAGGTGGCGGAATTGTTGGAAGAAATGAAAGATTAAAAAGAAATTTCAGAACATTCGAGAACACTGTTATTGGGGGTGTGTTTAATACTTTTGAAACTATTGCGCGTTTAACTGCTTACATCGCTACACATAGAATAATGCAACAAACAGACGCTATGGAAAATGCTACTAAGTTTTTTAAAACAGATGCTGATTTCCAATCTAACATGGATAGGAATAACGGGGTGGCTACGCCTAGAATGGTAGCCCAACAAATGTTGGAAGAAACTTTCGGTGTGTATGGTAAATTAAATAGACCTAAATATATGAGAGGTTGGGGTTCTGTGTTCTTCTTATTCCAGACATACATCAGTCAGATGTATAGTTTAATGATTAGAATGTTTAAAGACCGAGGTCCTGCAGGTAAAAAAGCGTTAGCTAAAATGATGTTAATGATTGCACTTACTGGCGGATTATTAGGATTACCTGGTATGGATGAAATAGCGTGGTTAAGAGATTTAATAAGAAGTCGAGTAACTGGTATTGATAGAGATACTAGAGCAGAGCTTCGTAACATGTTAGTAGAAGTGTCTAATCCTAAAGTAGCAGAATTTTTTGAAAATGGTATATTTAATGCATTAGCAAATGTGGATGTCCAAAGAAGATTATCTTTTGGTAATATTCCAGGATCAGCGCAAATACGCGCCATTGTAGGAATGATGGGTATAAATACTGGGGCAAGAGCTGAAGAATTTTTAGGAGCACCTGGTGCTATCTTATTCCAAAATGCTAGAAACTTTTTTGGAGCTTATGATAGAACTGGAGATTTCCCATTACAGGAATTTTTATATGCAGTAACTCCTACATTTATTACCAACTTAATTAAAGCGGGTGATGTTGCGTTAGATGGTAGAGTTGAATCTAGATATGGCACAGTGTTAACAGATGATGCGGGAATATATGATGCCTTCTTACAAGGATTAGGTTTTACTCCAACTAAAGTATCTAAAGAAAGAGAACTTTTAAGATTAGAAAAATTAAACGCTGGTCAAAATTCTTTAGTACAAAGTAGAATGAATACTAAAGTAACTGCCGCTTACAAGAAAATATATAGTGGCATGATGCAAGAGGATTTTAATTTACAGCTGGAAGGTCAAGAAGATTTAAGAGAAATACTTCAAACATTATTTGCACATAACTCTAAACAAGACTTGGCAGGTCAATTAAATGTTGACGTACCAAGACTTGCCAGCGAAGCCTTGAAAGATTTAATAAAAGAATACAGGCTTCTAAAACAGGGATCTAAAGTAATACCTCTAAATGTTAAGAATGCTAAAGACTTAGGGGTAATGTACGATATACCCTAGCACATCCAAGAAACCCAATCTTTAGACTTCTTTTTAATAGGCTCATCAACTACTACAGGTACTTGAAAAGTTACGCCGTATTCTGGGTGGGTAAACCATAAAGCCTGTTGAGGTCTCTCTGATGTGAATCTATTTGAGTAGGCATATTCATCATAGCCTTTTGTGGAACCATTAACGATACAACCTTTTAAAGATATGTATTGGTGATAGTGTCCCATGATTACATAATCAATTGTTTTGTTTTGGTTATTGTATTCTTGCTTTATCTTCTGCACACCGCGCGCAATCGGACCAAGCATTCCCACAATCCCCGTGCCCCCCGCCACTCCGAGGCGATCACCATGTGTTAGCAGGTAGTTAACACCGTAAACTTTATATACGGTATCAAATCCTGTAGGTATTTGGAATTGGATTCGCTTGTCATTTTTAAAATGTCTAGCCAACAGATTGTATAACATCCAATCGTAGTTGGTTTTCGCGGCTTGCTTGTGGCGATATTGTTTATATGTACGAGAGTGGTTACCAAACGTACAAGGCACAAATACTTTACCAAATACATCCGCAAATTTACCTAACGCCCATGTGAGATTGTCCAGTAAATCTAAGACATGCTCAATATTAGAGCCATCATTACTCTCAGCTAGCTCATCATGAATATCACCCGAGATCATATCACCGCCTAACGCACAGATAATCCCAGGATATTTAGGATTAACCATATGGTTAGTGCATAGGTCTATGGTCGTATTGATTACGTTCTTGAATCTTCTCAAAGCAATTGCTCTATCATATTCATTGATACCATTGACCGCTTCTTTGTATACCACCTCGCCCCAGTGAAAGTCTGAGAGGAATATCGTTGGCACACCAGGTGCCCCCTTGGCAGGGGTATTCTTCGTCAACCATTTGGGTGATTTAACTTCATGCTTCTCTGCCTTGAGCAAACTGTCTTTAAGTTTTCGATGAGATAGATTCTCTTTGGCTAGTAAATCTACTTGCCTTTTCATATCACGCATCTCTGCGTCATGTGCATACTGCTGTTCAATCAATGCCGCCTCAGCGTCGGGGGGCACCAATGTGGGTTTAACCCCTTGCAGTTGTGCTTGTTCAATTCTCTCAATGAGAGTAGTGCGCGGGATTCCTAGCTCTCTAGAAGCCGCCGCTTTATTGCCTTTGTTTCTGATGACTGCATTAAGTGCATCAATCAGTATAGTTTTTGCTATTGTTTTACCCATAATTATCTCCTGTAGTGCGCGAATATTATCACGTTTTTTGACCCTTGTCAAGCAAATAATGATGTGGTATAATCTTTGTATGAAACTGACAGAAGAAATAAAGATAACAGCACCCATCGTTAAAATTGGTGGCGATGCAGTTAAAGTAGAAGCCCCCACATCGGAGGGTTCTTCTGAATCCCCAAATACTTAAGGAGTAAATTATGAAAAGTGGAAGACTGAGTCTATACCGAGACAAGGTAACTAAAAAAGCTAAAAGCAACAGTACCAATAAAAAGACAACAAAAAAATCTGATAGCAAATCTGGTAAAGCTAAATTCCAAGAAGATGCTCAGAAGCCAATCAAAGTCGCAGAGAAAATAAAACAAGATGCTCAAAATCGGCAAGGTTCTATTTCTGGCAACGCTGGCACATACGAAAAGAAAAATAATTCTATGACTTTTAAAGAAGCGTTCGCCAAAGCTAGAAAAGAAAAAGGCAAAGACTCTACGTTCACATGGCAAGGCAAATCGTACAGCACTGTTACTGCAGATGATGTTAAAAAAGCAGGCTTTAGTTCTTTAAAAGAATACTTAAATTCTAAAAAGAAAAAGTAATGCCTAAATTAACTGCCGCAGAAAAATATAGACAATTAAAAAAGCAGACAGAGGATGCTGGAATGAAGGTTACTGAAAAAGATGGTAAGATTGTAGTAACTAGAAAGAAGAAAAAGTAATGCCAATTACCAGAGCTAGTTTACCAAAGACAACTTCTTTAAAAGCAAAGAACAAAAAGAAAAAGAAGTTTCAAACTAAAGGTGCTAAAGATAGAGCCAAGGCTACGGCTAAAACAAAAGCTATCTTATCACAGCAAAGAGGAGAAGGATCTCCTCAAGGTAAAGTAGTAATGCGAGGATTTGTTAAAGCGTTATATGATAAAGTCAAAAACAAAAAGTAAATCCACAGTTAACAAAGCAGGCAACTACACCAAACCTGGTATGCGTAAGTCTTTGTTTAATAGTATAAAAGCTGGTGGAAAAGGTGGAGCCCCAGGACAGTGGTCAGCACGCAAAGCGCAGATGCTAGCCAAACAATATAAAGCAAAAGGTGGGGGTTACAAATCTTAGGATGGAAGGGACTTGTAAAAATTGTGGGCACGCTTGCCACTGCAGTAACTCATCCCAATGTCATTGCGGGTGTGCCAACTGCGAACATCAAACACAAAATGCCTAGCTTAAAGAAACCGCAGAAAAGTTTAAAGGCTTGGACCAAACAGAAGTGGCGTACTAAATCTGGTAAGCCATCTACTCAAGGTCCAAAAGCCACAGGCGAAAGATATTTGCCCGAGTCTGCGATCAAGTCTTTATCTTCTGGGGAATATGCAGCGACTACTGCTGCGAAAAGAAAAGGCAGAGCGCAAGGTAAACAGTTTGTGGCTCAACCAAAGAATGTTAAAAAGAAAGTAAAAAAATTTAGGAAGGTATAATGATCTGGTCTTTATTAGGAACAGTAGCTAAAGGAGCAGTAGATGTCATCAAGACACGTACTGAAACCAAGAAGCTAATGGCAGAAGCAGAACAAACGCACATCAGAAAGATGGCGGAAGGTGAGATTGATTTCGCGATTGCGTCACAAAAGAATATGCAAAACTCTTGGCGTGATGAATGGTTCACTGTCATCTTATCACTGCCATTGTTAATTGTATTTGGCGCTATCTTCTTTGGTAAGCCAGAGTGGATACAAAAATTAAAAGAAGGATTCGATACTTTAAATCAATTACCCGACTGGTATATCTGGGCATTGATGGCTAGTATCGCAAGTTCATTTGGATTAAAGGTATCTGATATCGCGATTAAGAAATTTAAAAAGTAATGTATCAAGTAGAAATATTAGCATATAAAATCATGAGTAAAATATGGAAGCTATTTGAAAAAGAAAAACCTAAAGATGAACATGAAGTTCACTGGGGTATAGGAGGCAAATAATGTTTGAAGAACTTAAGGAGAGAATAAAAGAACACGAAGGATTTAGGTCTTATGTTTATAAGGATTCATTAGGATTCGCAACCATAGGATACGGTCACTTGGTAACGAAGGAGGACAACTATGAA
>Ga0222719_10001409_pt1 | contig 23378 bp, 19 predicted proteins | sample C33_34DmetaG_FD_165039 | JGI IMG/M metagenome (GOLD analysis project Ga0222719, IMG submission 165039) | Estuarine water microbial communities from San Francisco Bay, California, United States - C33_34D | ecosystem: Environmental > Aquatic > Marine > Unclassified | place: USA: California...
GATAATCCACCAAACTTCTCTAACTTCTCTAACTTTAAGTCTATTCACAATGAGTCTCGCCCAGATAAATCTGGTCTTGACTCATTGCTCCTGACTTAACTTCCGGTCAAAGACCGAAAGCCCGTAAAGAGAAGTTAGAGAAGTTTGGTGGATTATATATCACGATTTTCTCAAATTGCCTTTTTATATCCTTTTCATATACTATTTACAAACTACTCAATCAAATACTTTCGTCCCAAAAGTCCCACGATTTTTTACTAACTCTGCGTTATTACTATATATTTATATTTATATTTATTATATTTTTCATAAGATTTTTAAAAGGTTATAAAACTTGGGACTTTTGGGACTTTACATACAAAACATATGGGAAATTCCTTGGGAATTTCTTGGGACTGCCTTGGGACTGGTTTGGGACAGACCTAAATACCAAAACTCTCTCAGCCACACATTCAAAACTTTTTTTTATTTTTTTTTATTTTTTTTTATTAAAACATTTACCACACATTCGCTTACGCAACACCGTAAGTGCCGCGGGTCATATCCTGCCCCCACCCCCCAGCCGCCGCGGGGTCTTTCCGCTTGCTCGCACCGGTCAAACCTCGCCCGCCGTGGTCATCACTATGCCTCCTCGCCACCGCTAAGCGTGACGTGTCCGCCCGCCGCCGCACGAGTAGGTGGAGGAAGGCAGAGCGTGGCATTTCAGTGCCGCGCGGCGTTCCATTATATAACAAGCAAATATCCTGTTAAATTATCGTGAAAAAGACCTTTATCACTTTTCACTCACATTTTTTATTCATTTTTACCTTAATCCTATTTTCATTTTTACACCTTATTCTCTTTTCACTTTTTTCACTTTTTAGCTTTTACTGAAAAATGTCTGCCAAAAAAACCTCGAGAAAGTCTTTAGGGAAAACTCCAAAAAAGGACAAGATTCCTCTTTGGAAACGTCTTCAAGATAAGCAAGCTGAGGTCGAAACCCTCGAAAAGGAATTTGATGAAATGTCTGGACAAGCGGAAGATGCTGAGCCAAAAAAGAATGACGCTTTTTGGAAACCCAAGTTTGACGCAATCCCGATTCCCGACGTCGTGGGCTTTCTGCCTATTATGGAAGCTCAGTTTGCTGCTCATAAAGCTAAATGGGAGGCAAGCCAGAAGAAAGGCAAGACTCGGGCAGATGAAATTCGCAAACTCCGGAAAAAAATCCAAATTGCCAGGACTGGAAAATCGGCGGACGGCACTGTGACTCGTGGTATAGGTTTTGAATCCCTGGAGCATCTTGAACGTGAAGTTTTGAAAAAGACGAAATTGTTGAAGAAGAAGATTCACGGAACAGACAAAGAACCGTCTGCCATCATTCAATCGGTTGCGATGTATAACTACTACGCAGCAGAACTCGGTCGTGCGGGAGCTCACTTTGTCTGTCCTGGTGAAGACTTCGAGATGACTGACCTTGCCCGGCAGTATTACGAGGACAACGATTTGCGGTTTGTTTCGATTCCTGTCAAAGCTCTTGACAAGTTTCTTAATAAAGTCAATTCTGGGAAGAAGATGTTTCTTAAAACCGTTCCCGTCTTTGTCAGCGAAATCGTGGGAAATCGACAAAGCAAATACGGGTTTGCGATGGCTCAAGGTAAGCACTTTTGTTTTAAAATTTTTTTTTTTTTTTTTTAAAATTTCTTACTAACCTATTTTCTGTTTTTACATAAATATTATTTACAGGAACTGAGGAAACACAGTTTTCGAATTTTGGTCTTAATGCCGACTTGAAAGAAGCTGACCCAGAGCCCATCAGTGAAGAATCCCAAAGCAACTGGAGTAACGCAAATTGGGAAACTGGGAGCGATGACGAGGACGACGAAATTCCTGATTATCCCGAAGGCTATTGCGTTCCTCTGCCGTTCGATGAGTTGCCGGAATCTGGACAAACGGCGATTAAGAAGATGATTTTCGAGACTGCGATTACAGAGGAAGCGTATGAAGAAGCGTGTTCTTACGTGAAGCTTGCCAAGGACGACGAGAATCACGTTTTCGAAGTTTCGCAAAAAAAGTATGTGGGTAATGCCATATACTCGAGCGAAGGTGCTGCGGCAGAAATGACCGACCTCGAATTTATCGAAGGTATTACTGCTGAAGACATTATCGACATTCGTGAAACTGATTTCCGTGAGAAATTTGGTTTGAAGACTGAACTCTTACCGATTCCGGAAGAGGAAGAAGAAGAGGAAGATGATGGTGAAGTTCAAAGTCCTGGACTTATGATGCTTGAAGCGACTCAAGAAGAAGATGAAGAAGAAGCCGCCAGCAGCAGTTCCGCAAAAAGCAAGAAGCGGAAAAAAAAGAAACAAGGTAAGCCGAAATCGACGAAGAAGCGCAAAAGCACCCGCCGCCGCAACTAAATAATCATTAACATTAAAAGCTCATAAGAGCAAAAAGTTAAAACATAGAGACTCAAAAGGAGCATTATAAAAATTTTATAAAACATAATTTAAGATTTTTTTTAAATCATATTTCAAGTTATTTGCCTTCTGGAATCTTCTCATTCCCATCTTCGTGAGGTTCCGGCATTTCATTCATTATTGGGTTATTGTCCGCAAATGTATGATAAGTATGTCTCCTTTGATGAACATACATTTTATCATCTTTTCTATTATGTGGAGGAGTGTAAGAGTGGTAGTGCTGTAAGTTGGCGTGATGTGCGTATCTCGGCATATATATTATACAGATAAAATTATTTCATTTTATAAAATTAATTATTTTCTAAATTCTCTATTCTCTGTATTAAATTATTAATTGTTTCTTGTTGCTTTTTAACCAATTTATCTAATTCTTGTGTAGCGGAAAAGTTCAAAGCAAACAGTTTTTGCTTATCTAAAGTATGAAAATCATCAACTTCTTTTCCATAACAAAAGACATTTTCCCACTTTTCCTTAAAAGTAAAACAATTATCTTCATCTCCTACCAATTCTACCATTTTTTCGTTTCCACTAATATCATTACTTACATAAAATCGGTATTTTATTCCACTTACATCTTGTAGGTCATTTGAAGACATTTTAGTTTCGTTCCAAGTAGTATGGATTTTCTTCATTTCGTTTGGAATAAAGTGTTCGCTTTCACTGACTGCTTCAGGTAAGTGTTCTTTCACCTGTTGTGCTATAAATCCCAAAACTTTACCATCTCCCCTTGAAACTTTATCTATGTAATTATACCAACAACAAGATATATCTCTTACTTTTTGTAAAGCTAAATCATCATTTATTTCAATTATGTTTTTTTTTATTCTTTTATCACTTGCTATGAAAAGGTGATAATCAAAAAGTGCGTCTTGTTCGCAGTAGAAACCCCAATGTCTTGCGCCATAATCACTCCCAGCAGCATTAACACTTTCAGTCGCATTTACAAAATATCTTCTTGGTTGTGTTCCTACCCAAGCATCATTATAATATGACTTTTTTACATGTAATCCTGCTTTTGGCGTTCTTGTCCCAATTCCTAAATTACCTGTTTCTGTTAAAGCCATTCTAAGCTCTAATGAACTTATACCGAAATCATCACTTGTCGCAAAACATAACTCACTTGTATCATCATCTGTCCCTATAAACCAATATTGCTCTACACTACTTTTTCCTTTTATCATGTACCCGACCTCATCATATTGATTTGAACTATTAGATTTAACTAAAACAAGAGTATCAGCTGCTCCTTCAAAAATAGCTATTGGTTCATTATTATTACTTTTTACATGTAAAGGGACAGTTGGAGTAGTTTCGCCAATACCAACAAAACCACTATCTAAGATAGTCATTCTTTCGCTATTATTGGTGAAAAGTGAGATTTTCCCACTATCATTACTTCCGTCGTAACCACCTTTTAAAGTCAAATTACCATTTTTATTACTTACATAAGATGTAGCTCCAACAGCACCAGCAGAAAGTGTCAAATTGCCGTGAGTTTCAACATTTAAAACAACATCATTTTGGTAAGTAATTCTATCTGTTTTTGTTTCTATAGCTGAGATTTCGCTATTTGCCGTTACAATAGAATCAGTATTAGAAGTAATATCACTTTCCATTGTATCTAAATTAACTGCTTGAGTAATACTTAGAAAATTGGTTTTTGCTTTAATACCAGTAATGTCTGTATCATTTAAACTTATATTCGTGCTGTTTGTGGAAATACCACTTTCCATTGTATCTAAATTAACTGCTTGACTCACAAGTATGTAGTCTGTTTTTGCTTTTATACTCGTAATATTTGATGTATTGGTAAGATGCTGACTTTCTAATGTATCCAAATTCACAGCTTGAGTAATTGTGATTTCGTTGGTTTTTGCGTGAATATTTTGAATATCAGTTAAATTACTACTAATTGCCGACGCATTATTTGATATTCCAGTTTCCATTGTATCCAAATTAACTGCTTGTGTAACACTGATGAAATCAGTTTTTGCTTTAACACCAGTAATGTCTGTATCATTTGAACTAATATTTGATGTATTTGTAGAAACAGAACTTTCAATAGTATCTAAATTAACTGCTTGAGTTACTGAGATAAAGTCGGTCTTAGCTTTTATATTAGTTATATCAGTATCATTTCCAATTATATTTGATGTATTTGTGACTATATCCGCCTTTGCTCCTGTTAAATCAGTATTTAAAATATCTAAACTAACTGAAGATGTTACAGTGATAAGGTCAGTTTTTGATTTAATATCATTAATATCATCATCATTTGAAAGAATATTACTTGTATTTAAAATTATTTGAGAAGCCTGTGATGAAGATATTGTTGTTGTGTTTCCAGCTAATGCTGTCGAAGATGTAGTTCCAAAACCTGGGAAAGATGATTTTGCTGTATTCGCAGTTATAGCAGAAGCCTGACCATCTGTAATTGTTGTGGTATTCCCAACTAATGCTGTAGAAGCTGAAGTTCCAAAACCAGGAAAAGAAATTTTAGCTGTATTTGTATCAACTGCCCCTCCTGTAGCTATTTTTGCTAAATCTCCTGAGACACAATCTGCTGAAGTCACAAAAGCACCTCCACCAGAACTCACGAAAACCTTACTTGCTGTATGACCTGTTTGGCTAATTTTGCCATTAATCAAAAGCAAATGAGCATCAAGCTCAGCATCTAAACTTGCGTAGCCATTAGCTGATGCCACCGAGCTTGCCGATAATCCTCCCGTGCTTATATTAAGATTTTGAATAGTTTTATTATGGAAATTTATTGAATTTTCACCGAATGATATAAGTGTATTTCCATTCGCATCGATAAACTCTTGACACGATAAATGTCCTTGATTGAGTTTTACATTACAATTTTCAAATTGAATATCATTATCATCTAAATTTCCTTTTGTCCTAATTACAATATGGTCATTATGATTATCATTTCTATTATTAATAAAGATAGAATCACTATTGATAATAAACTCTGTCTTATTATCACTTAATGTAGGCATTTGTATATATATTCCAAAGATAAATATTAGCAAGCGTATGCGTGACTTTTTCTACTTTTGATGATGAATCCGTGAGGATTTTTTATTTGAGCACCTGGCTTTAGTTGGTTTGGGAAAGGATTTGGCTGACGAATATCGACTGGTAATTTACTTTTTGGATTTCGCTTGTCAAGCTTGAATCTTGCTTTGATAATTTCATCTTTTTCTTTTTTGTGTCTAAACTGTTCTTCGCTTCCTTTGTTATATCCACCAGTTTGAGATATGTTTCCTTTAGAATTCGCAAATGGATTATACTTCAAAGAGCCTTTACCTCTAAAGTTAAAGTCATTTACCTTTCCTGCCTCAAATCCAGCTATATCAATTTGCTCTTCCTTGAAGACTGTCTGTTGATACTTAGTGCGACTAAGTAATGAACCAGATTTTTTGTGTCTGGCTTTCCTGCCTTTAACCTTAAAAGTATTTGGAAAGTCACCTTGAGCGACAAAATCGGGCATCTTCTTCTTCAACTCTCTATCCACCATAAGACCAAGCTTACCAGCATTAGCACCTTTCGAGATGATGTCATTTGTCTTGGGAACGGGAAATATTATTCTGTCCTTCATTTATATATTTGTGAGAGAAAAAAAGGTTGTCCCAAAAGTCCCACGTTTTTTTAACAAATCCTTTACACCTTATAATTATTATAATAATAATATTAATTTTTTTTTAAATATTTAAGAAAGGTAGAAAAACTTGGGACTTTTGGGACTTTACATACAAAACATGTGGTATTATTCTTGGGACTTCCTTGGGACTACCTTGGGACTTCTAATAAACGACCAAAGCCTTCACACTTCCACTTCCTTTAAACTCCCCCTCCTTATACAAATAAACACCTATTATTGCCTCCTTTAATGATGTAGGTATTGGAGTCATTGTAAGACCTTTCCTTTGATGGTAGTGAGGGATAAACCGTAAGTGCTCGGCTGATGCCTGCTGATATACTCTTTTGCCTTGATAGTAATGACCTGTATGCCGATATGCGTGTTCCTTGGTCAGCAAAATTTTGTCGTGTCCATCTTTAACTTTTCCAATTTTTGACTTTTTAGATACTTTGCCTTCATTAATCATTTGCTTTTCAGTCCTTGTTGTATGACCCATCGCACCAGTATGGTTGATTATCATTAAAAGGCTTTTTGTATAAGAATCCATTTTATGTTTTACAACTCGTTCTGTAGAAAATGAATTCAACTGAAAAACATTATTTGCTTCTTCCTCATTGGATATATATCGCATCATAGCATAATTCTCACCGCTCTGTATCAAATGACACTTTCCAACGTGAAAGAATCCGGTGTTCATAATTACAAACGGGAGAGATGCGACCAAATCCATTTCGTCAGCAATTCTATAACAATGTGGAACAAGCTCATTCACTTTGTGAGCAGAAGCTTTTTGGAAACCACGGGGAGAACCAAAATTATAATTTATCGTTTTGTCCTTATTATCATATTTTTGATTTAAAATTATTGAAAGCATTACACTTGGAATTGCTCCTAAACTATGTCCTGTTGTATATATAAGAGTTTTCTCGTCATTATACTTATCAATAAAAGCTGTAATTGTCTCTATTACATCTTTTAAATAATTGTGGAAACCAGAATTTACAATTATGTTAAACGGGTCAAAAGTAGTATTTGTCCCCATCAAAGTATCCATTATACCATAATGACTTACATCTACAAGTTGGTCAGTTCCTCTAAAAGAAATTACCATCTCATTATTTGATTTATTGTAAAACATTCTACCTTGAGCAGCATTCACAATTCCCTCCTGACCAAAAATTTCAACAATTTCATATTCGGCATTCTCTTCATTTTCTCCAAAAGCATTATATGAGTCATTTGATAATTTACACATTTTTAATGCTGTCATATTATTGTAATGGTAATTTCTATCAAAATTATTTTCTTGAGCCACTAAGCCATTATCATTTCTAAAAGTATATGTATTGGTTATTGTTTCACCATCATCTTCATCTGTAATTTTTCCAGAATCTTTTTTGTCCTTCGAGTCTTTTTCTACTTCATCTTTTTCTACTTCATCTTTTTCTTTTTCATCTTTTTTCTCCGCATCATTTTTTTCTTCAGCAACCTTCTTTGGTTTCCGTGCTTTGCGTATAAAAGGACCTTTAAATCCCATTTTCCCGTGTAAAATATTATCAAGGTAAATTTCTTGGGCGGTCATTTCAGGTTTTGGTTTTTCTTTGAAATGTTTGTAGGTCACACCCTTACGAATGATTCGATGCCCATCACGAATTTCCCTGTTTTTTCCTATCTCCATTTCTTGTGATGTTGCTTGTATCATTTTTTCGTTATACTCTTGAAGCTGCTTTTCTTCCTCCGCAGACATCTTTGGTGGTTCCATTAACCTTCTTCCGTTTTTAATATACGAAATTCTTTTTTGAGCAATTTCACTCAACCAAGTATTCATAAATTTTGCTTTATTTGCTTTAAAGTAAATTGCCCAAAAGTCTGTTTGAGGATTAGCTGTAGCATCTTTTGAAGTTGTATAAGTTGAAAATCCAGGGGAATCTACATCTGCTATATCAAGTAATGGTTCATTAAGTTTTCGTCTTTTTGCGTTTATTTGTTTTGTGTAGTTTTCTAAAGCTCTCTTGTAACTCGGGTCACTTACCGATTGATTTCTAAACTGGTCAAGAAGAAATGGGTCTTTTATACCTAAAAGGTCTTGAGCTTTATTCGCACCTATCATATTACTTCTTGTTGATTCTACACTTTTCATAAAATTCTGGAAATCATAAGAACGTTTAGTGTTTAAATACAATTCTTTAAGTCTTTCATTTCGAATATAATAATGACCCCAGTAATCTTTTTGGCTTAACAAATTTGCCATATCCTCTACTTCATTCCCCATAAAAGACTTCTTTACAAGCATTTCGGCAATTTTATGCCGAATTTTCAATCTGGTGGCTTCCTTTCTTTTATTCTCAACTCTTTCCCAATCTGCTGAAGTTCTGTAAAGTGTATCTACGTGACTTCTATGAATGCCTCTATCTTCTAAACTATATTTATCCCAATCATCTTCAAATGTAAATACTGGCATTGTTGGAGCTTCACTTTTTTTCCATTTCAATCCAAATTTTGAGTAAGGTTGGACATACTTATAATACTGTTTGACGAAATTATTTTGTTGCGTAATATCATTATTATAAGCTTTCATTGCGAGTGTTGTTGTCTTTCCCATTTTATCGGCAAGTCCTATAATGCTGGAATAACTTTTCTCTAAATTTATCATTCTTCCAATCTCATTTGCGACTTCATATACTTGATACACAACAGCAGCCGCCGTTGCGACTCCACCAGCAATACTGACTGCTCTGCCCAACGCCAAATCAGCAGCAGCAACACTCGATTCTGTCACAGAGGCAGCTGCTGTATCCATCTCCGCCACCGTCATACTTGCTGGCTTTACATTGCCGAACATTTCTTCTACAACAGGATTTTGAACAGTAACTTCTTCTGTATATGTCAATGTATCGTCTGGTAATGAAGACTTACTCTCACCAGCAGAACCAGAAGGATTTGACTCCCAAATCGTATCATATTTTTTTGTGACTGTCTCTGTTCTTGTTTGGCTTGCTATGTAATTTTGAAAATCTGCCTTCATTTTATTGACATAATTTTTTGTAAATGCTACTTCTTCAGCCTCTTCAGCTGTTAATTCTAAAGATTCAGTTTCATCAATCCAATCACTTATTTTTACCTCTTTTTCAGGAATTTTATTTTCAGGTTTTACCTTCATTGCTTCATCTAAATCAAAATTTATTTTATCAAATATTTCTTGTATCTCACTTGATACTCCTGTCTCACTACTCATTAAATCCACAGATTCGTCCATAGGTGGTCCTGTTGGAGCTTCTCCTGGTTCTCCAAATTTATCAACACCAAATTTTTCCTCCAAACTTTCACTTCCATCAAGTCGAAAATCATCTTCGGTTAATGGCTTATCTTCCACTCGTGGAGATTCTGTCATTTCAACATCACCCAAATCTACTTCATCAGCTTCATCTTTAAGACTCATTTTATATATTTAAATTAGAGAAAAATATATAAACCTATATTTAACATTTTTTACTTTTTATGACAATCCCGGGAGGCTTTACAGACCTTCTTCTGTCAAAATACAAATATCTTCTTGTAGCTTCTTGTGGTATAGGAATTGGTGCTGTTTTTGATTTTATTAATCTTGTTCTGTCAAGAGGTCTCTCGTTTTTTATTATATTTTGAACTTCTGGTAAAACCTGATTTGTAGCAACAGCCATTCCACCGTGATGGTAATGCGTGTCCATAACTTGTGTGGCTCTTTCAGGTGCGATAGGATTGTCCTGTGCTTGTGCGAGTTCTGTCACTGTTTGACCTCCAGCATTAAATGCCATTTCAGGATTTAAGATAGATTGTAATTGTCCAACATCTAATCCAACAGCAGCAGGGTCTAATATAACTCCTATTCTCATACCTTTTTGCTTATTGTAATAATCCATTATTTCCTCTTCAAGTTCTCTGTGTAGTTCTCTTAATTTTTTTAATTCACTTTTGGCTGAAACAGTTTTTGATTTTCTTGCTAATTCCTTAAACTGGTTTGTCTTAATTTCATCTCTATAAATTTTGACAAAAGCTGTAATCTCAAAAAAAAGCTTTTCTCCAGAATACTTCATTCTATTTCTCTCCATATCCATTTTTATGTTAGATTTTGTTGTAAAGGAAGCTGGTAAAGATGATTGTCCTGGAACTCCTCTGTCAATTTCTACTCTTCTCGGTGATATAGGTGGAGCAGGTGGTTCATCAGGAGCTTGCTGCTCTTCTTGACCGCCGCCACCACCACCACCATCAGGAGGAGGCATTGATGGTCTAATTCTACGACGATTTGTATTTCCTTGTAATACATCATCAGGTGGTGATTGGTCACTTGATTTACTCTCACCACCCCCACCACTTTCATCACCTACAACATCAGCTTCCTGAACTTTTAATTTCATATTTGGGTCTGTGGTATTTTCACCTTTAGCAACTTGTGGGTCATCAGGACTTTTGGATTCTCCACCAGTAGCTTTTACCGATTCACCAGCTGATGGATTTTTCTCAAAATTATATGTTTCAAGAGCTGCCTTAATCATTTTTTTTACAAATCCTGTTTCAGTGCTATTTTGTAATTTTTGTTTCCAGACATTCTCTAATGCTGTAAGCTCATTTTGCTGTTGTTCGCTAAGCCTATTAAATAATCCATTATATTTATCACTTTTACCAGATATTGTTTTGCCTCTACCTTTAAAAGCTTTTTGAGGAGGTTTATCTAAGCCTGGGTCTATGTATGCTCCAAACTGGGGAACAAACCTTTTAGCATTTTCAAAGAAATCATTAAGCTTTTCTTGGCTATAACCAGAAGTTCTTCCACTTTTGTTTTCTGGAGTTACGGCATATTTTGATAGAGACTTTTTAGTGCTACTCATTATATTTATTATTTAGAAAAAAATCTTCTAAACCTTTATTATAAATATGCCTACCCTTCATTTAAGAATGACACCAAATGCTAATAATGGCAAGACAATCATTAAGCTTTCAAACCCCCTAAAATCTCAAAATTTTCATCTTCATTCCGCAATTTTAGTAAAAACTGGCACTGGTTACAGCGGGGGTCATATCTATATTCGACTACCCTTCGCTTCTGCCTCCCAATTTCACACAAGTGACAAGAAGGGTCTTCTGCTTATTCCCACAATGCCCGGAGTTGCTGGAATGGAACAACATAGTTTCAGCGATGGTCTTCCATTAGAAGTTGATGCTTTAGAAGAGGAGTTCATCTGTGAATTGCTCAAAGATGATTTAACTCCTTTTACATCATCAGCAAACCTTAAAAGTGTTGATTTATATTTTGGGTATGAAACACATAGTTTATTCTAAGCATAATGTATATGGACGGAATACAAAAACAATACAAAAAACCACAGGAATCTCATACGAAAAGAAGTAAGATAAATGCTGGAATGGTGGAGCGAGATATGAATGGAGACATAAACTCAACACCCGTCGTTGAGCAAAACACTACAATGAATATCGGCGATACAGAAGTTTTAGGAGAAAGTTTCATAAAAAACATTAAACAATTTGATGTAAATCAAGTTCCAAGAAATGCCTTTATCTTAACTATAGCTTCAAGACGTAGTGGTAAATCGCATCTTATAACACATTTTTTAGAGCAATACACAAAGAAGAACAAAACAGATGGTATTTTCCTTTTCACAAAAACTAACGCCGGGTTCGATGGTATTCCATCAGTTTATCGATTTAAAGATTTATCTGTTTTAGAAGAATTGATAGAAACCCAAATAAAGGTTAAGAAGCATAATCAATATGCTAAAAAAAAGGATAAGATAAAATCCAATATTATCATAATTTTAGATGATATGGTGGCGGAAGGAGGTATGTCAGCGGATATGAGAAAAAACCCTTTGCTGAATAAGCTTGCCGTGAATGGAAGACATTTATCTTCAGGAGACGATTCAAATATGATGGTAATCCTAATTAGCCAGATTTTCACCGGCATCAGTCCTCAAATTCGCCTTAATACTGATTTTGTATTTACCACAAAACTACAGAGCAGAAGACAACGAGAACATATTGTCAATTCTTTCCTTTCTCTAAATTCTGGAAGAAAAGGTTTAGCAGAATCATATTTTGTCTTTGACCAAGTTGTGAATCACGATGATTTTAACTTCATCGCAATTAATACTACGAAACAAAACAAGAAATCCTATTTTGACTATGTTTTCCATTTTAAAGCTCCGGGAAAACTTGAAAATAGAAGATTGACAGGAGACGATGAAGATTGGAAAGCAGATAAAAGAGAAGTTTATTTTTAAAAATATTTTCTAAATTAATCTTATAGAAAATGTCTAATGCCATTTTAAACTCAAACGCTTCCTCGGCATTAATTTCGAGCCTTGATTCTGTGAGTTCTGCGAAGAACCCATACATTTATAGTTACAGTCAGCGTGGAACTTTAGGTGCTGCTCACGTTCCTGCTCACAGCAGAACTGTTGTTACAAGTTACAGTAATTCTGTTGGATTTAACCAAAACTGCGACTTCCAAGTGATTAAAGCCGGTATGTGGGAATCCGGTTGGCTTAAATTCCAAGTAACTACTCCAGCAGCAAATACTGAAGTGAATGCTTCTTTAATGAACTTAATGGTAGAAGAGATTCAATTACTTACTGCGGGCAAGGTCGTATGCTCATCTAAGCCTTTTGGTCGAGCGGCAATAATGAGTAATAAGCCTTACCAGATTAAAAAGAATCTTGAAAAATGTTATGCTCTTGAAGGTGCTTACAAAACTCATTCCGGTGTTACGACAGTAACAGCATATATCCCATTATCGTTTAGCTGCTTTGATGCTCCTGAGCTTAATTACAATACCAGTTTTGTTGAGCCACTCGTAGTTAGAGTTAGACTCGCAGCAGCAAATACATATGCGAGTAATAATGCCGACCCTGCTGTTGCTGTTTCCTTAGAAAGCCCTGTTTTAGAGTTAATACAGGTTCATCGACTTCTCCCATCAAATTTAGAGCAAAAGCAAATTGCTGAGAATTATGCTGATACTGAATCATTAGTTAGGGTTCAATACGATTTAGTAGAAGAGTTGAAGACAGAAACTTTAGCAGCTTCAGCAAACCAAAAAATTGCGAGAACACTTACAACAAACAGAACATTTAATAAAATGTTTATTGCTGTTGAGGATACACAAATTGCCGCCACCACAGATTTGGATTCAGGAGCACTTGGTCAATACAAACAATTAAGCAATATTAAAATTACCGGAAATGGGCAGACCATAATGGACTGTGATGCCGATTTGGTAAGATTTTGCTTAAACCAAGATACGGATTCGGCAAATGCTGCTTTTTCAGTCGGTAATGGATTTGAGGAAGGTATTGCCCATTCCTGCTTTATCTACTGTGTTGATTTTGGTATGAACAAAGACCCTTCACATCTCACAAACGTCATTTCCAGCCGTGAGATAAATGACTTAAAGGTTGAAGTGACTTTACACGGAACACCCACAGCAACTCCACATAACCTCCGTCTTTGCCTTCAAAGTCCTCAGCTCGAATCACTTCATTCCGCTTCCGGAAAAATCTCAACTTCTCTTTCCTCCTAAATTTCTTATATTATTTTTTTATAATATAAGAAAATTAATATGATTTTTTTGACTCTTTTTCCTTTATTGACATTAAGGTTTTTGCGGCATCTTTCGCTTTCTCCTTTTTCGACTTTTTGTCATTACAGGTTACAAAAGATTTGCCTTTTTTGGTTTTCTTTGTATAGCATTTAAGCTTCTTTTCTTTTTTTGGCTTGGAGGACTTGTAGGTTTTCGAGGCAGCCACCATACATTCTTTAAGAGATTTGCCGGAGTGTTGTGCCTTATAGGCGTTTAGATGAGTAATCCAGGGATTGGTCATTATAGTATAAGGGGAGAAATAAAGATTCCAGGAAGAACGCCAATGGTTATTACCAGAGTCCCAAAAGTCCCAAGTTTTTTCACAAACTTCTTTTATCTCTTATATTTTTAAATATAATATTTTATTTTTTTTTTATAAATTTTAGAAAGGTTGAAAAACTTGGGACTTTTGGGACTGTGACCATAAGACAAATGTAAAAAAAATAGATTTGTTACGATATATGCTAATGAATTTTTCAATTCTCTAAGTCCCAAATAAATGGGACTGCCGTGGGACAACAATGGGACGCTTACTCAGGAATTTTACCCACAAACCTAACATTTGTAATCACTGTATTATTATTTGAGTTTTTATCTTTAGTATGGTCATATATATGCCTCGCTTTTTGACCTTTTTTAATTTCGTATCCTAATTTTCTAAGCTTTTCTTGAAACTCTGGTTTTGTAATCTTTTTGTCGTCCGCATCTTCTTTGTAGTGTCTGTAAGCTTCTGTGAGTGTAATGTTGTAGCCTGAAATATCTTTCCTGAAATTGTCATCGAACCATTCTTTGTCTTTGTTCAAATTTTTTAGAAATTCCTTCGTTGATTTTTGGACAGATTCCGGAATTTTATTGCCATTATTGTGTTTTATCTTGTAATATTTTAATAAAAGAATCATTATTCCTGCTTTTGTCTCGTTTTCTTTCATATATCTGGTTAAAGTGTTGTCTTGTTTTCTGTGTTTTGGGTTATTTTTATCATATTCTTGAGCATTCTTAAATTCGTGGGGGAAATGTGTAACTACAAATCTCCTGAGCATTGAATTTGATTCTGTGCCACCGTTAAAGTATAACCGATTGTCTGGATTAATTGCGAAAAAGAGTTTTGATGGCTTGAAATGAGTCATCTTGTTTGTATAAAGTCTGCGACAAGATATGGTCGATTCTCCGGTAAATTTTTTAAAAGTTGCTGTGCTAATTTTAACTTCTTTTTGTGCTGATACTTGTGATTCTGGCTCTTCTACAATAATCATTCTTGCTCTTTCACAGTTCGCAAGCTCAACACTCTTTTCATCTTGTGAAGATTTTGTAAAATTGCGAGAATCAAGTGTGCTGTAATATTCACCAAGAGCACATTCCATCATAAGGAACAATAAACTTTTGCCATTTTCTCCTTCACCTATACCCCACCAACTCTTTTGGTCGTGATTGTTGTTTCCTTCTAAACAACCTGCGAAATATTTCAATTGAAATATAAATGTCTCCTCATTTTCAAACATTGCTCTTATGATATTAAATACTTTAGTTGCTCTTTCTTGTGTTTCTGCGTTAAAGACAAAATTGTATCCACAAGTCATTGTTACGAACTCACCTTCTTTAGCTGGTCGAAGGTGTTTTTCAAAATTGAAACATTCATTATCTTTGAGAAAACTTTTTAAATCAAACACACCATTGTTAAAACCAAGTAAATGATTGTTTGTGTCAAACTTATCCTGGGCGTTCTCGTCTGTCACAAGTGATATAATCTTATTAATGACTACTGATGTTCCTTTATCAGTGATATATTTTGAAATTGTATTAGCGTGATTCTGTAAAAGTTTGTTTGCTTTAGAAAGTGATGAGAGAAAATTTGAATCGAATTTTTTCATTATATTAATTTTGTTTTCTGTCTCTTTTAAGATGAGTAACTTTGCGATTTCAAGGTCTCTCATTGCTTGACACATCATATTTTTGTATTTTCTCTTGTTATTGTTGTCGAACCATTCCATACCTTCAGCAAATTTTAACGCAATTTCTTTCTTACTACTTAACCTTAAAATACCAAAATCATTTTTTTTATAAATGGCATTTTTATCACCGTCTTTAATAAAGCTGACCATTTGTCCTTTGTTGCCAAAAAGGTAATATTTTGCTAAGGCTAAAGCATTATCTTCGACATCATCATTTCGATAGACTCCGTATTTTGTAAAGAACGCATCTTCATATGGAAGTGTGAAATCGATTTTCTCTTCTTCAAGAATTTTTCTCACCTTGTCAGCTTCGTCAAATGCCTTGACCTTGAAAATTGGTGAAAAGCCATTTAAATAATCTTTAGCATTCTCATTAAGATTTTTAACAAATTCATCTGGGCTAATTTTTTGGAAAAACTTTTTTGGGATTTGTCCTCCATCGTGTATTGCGACAAATTCTGGATTCGCCTCTGTTAAATTTAAAAGTTCCACGGCTCGGCTCTTCAAATACATAAGACCCAAATTCTCATAAACTGTAAAATACTTTGCGATAAATGATTTAAAGTATGCTTCGGTTGTCTGGGGTTTTCCGGTGTCCAGAATTTCTCCCCAGACCTTGTTACCAAGATATGATTCTCTCATTTTGTCGTGAAGCTTACGACATTCTTTTTGGAGTTTCTTGATTTTTTTGAAAAGCGGAAACTTCTTTATCGCATTTAAGCAATCACTGTTTTCACCTTTTTCGTTTTTTATGTAAAATAATGCGTCGCCTCGGTTTAAAATTGAGATAAATAGTTGCTTAGCATCACCTCTGCTCATATCAAAAGCTTTTTGTATATCAGCAAGCATAGTCTCTCGATTTTTCATATAAAACTTCATTGTAGGATATTTTTTTGATGAGTCCAAGACATCAGTAAGATGTAAGGCAATGACATAATTTGAATTGACCATATCAATATCAAAGTAATCATCTTCACAGATGAAATGGCGAGCCGGTCGCATCATCATTCCTAAAGAACGATTATTCGCCGGATACACTCTTCCAAGAAAACTTCTCTCATCACCTTTTATAATCGGGCTGAAATGAGTCACAGGAAGAAACCATACGCCGTGATGTTTTTTGACATTGTTCATAATATCTTGAAGAAAATTCTTAAAATCCATTTTATACTTTTTCAATCTTGAGTCTTCAGCATAATACTTCGTAGCAAATTTTTCACAATTTTTAGATTTGAAAATAGCGTATAATCTGGACATATTGATTTGCTCATAAAACGTTCTATTCCAGGCGTTTTGGTTTGAAAACTGAAGAATTTGGTCCTTTTCATCTAACGACCAACTCGGTGTCAAATGTTCCTCAAGAGTCGCCATATGGTCGTTCAAGTCTTTAAGCTTGAATTTATTTGAGCTGTCAAATGTAGGCATAGTGTTCTGTTTGGATTCAGTCATTATATATATCTTATACGAAAGTTTTTTTTAAATCCTTTCCAATAAACAAACATTTACTATGCTGTTTTTGTAATCAATTTTCTTTTTTTTTACTTTTAGACTCTAAAGTGGAAACATATTAGTGTCAAAATTTTAGTGTCTAAAAATGCTCAAATTAGTGTCTTAATTTTAGAGTCTAAAAATGCTCAAATTAGTGTCTTATTTTAGAGTCTAAAAATGCTTAAATTTTAGAGTCTAAAAGTAAAAAAAAAGAAAATTGATTACAAAAACAGCATAGTAAATGTTTGTTATATTGAAGCGAATAAGTTAGGGTTCTAACAAACAATGCCTATGAATTGTGCTGTATGCTTTAAGGACTACTCAGCTTCTACTGCTGGTATAGAGTGCGGTCAGTGCCACAAGTCTGTCTGCTTTTGCTGCTCAGTTCGACTTTTAAAATTTAAATTTAGGATTGACCCAAGGACATATGATTATCTTCATACCCCATTAAAATTTGGTAAATTCCCTGTTGATAAAAATTATATATATTCTTGTCCAATGTGTCGCAAAGAAAATATTTTAACTGAAAAAACTATGTTACAATCATACTGTTTTCGTCAAGACCAGTTTGAAAACAAAGCTGAACATACTTCATATGTTAAAGCTACAAAAAAATTATCACATTGTGTAGTTAATATAAAATCACAATTTGTAGATTATACAGAAGAAGAATTAAATAGATTACAACCAATAGAACAATTTCACTACCAAAAATTTAGACAACATATACTAAATTATTATAAATCTTGGGGATTCTTCGCAAGAAGAGAAAAACTTTTGACTGGAATTGAATTTCAAACCTATTACACCAGCTCTAAAAGAAATGAAAGAGAAACGTGGGCACAAGACAAAGGAGCTTTAATGATAAATAAAAAATTTCTGGAACAAGTCCATAAAAAAACATTAAAAGCAATCCTTTTAAATAATTATACTTTAGAACAATTTCGCATTACAACGTATCGAATCAGTAATTTTGATATTTAAGAAAAACCTTAAACATCAAAATATTAAAATAGTGAAGACTATCCCAAAACTCCCGCGGTCGCGGGCTTTTTGAGGCAAAGACAATATTCTTAATCGCAATGGATACAAATACATTAAAAGCTCTTCGTGTTGTGTGTGACCATAGTGCCAGTTCCTTAATTTGCGAAATGGAAAAAAAAGCTCAATTACCTAAACTGTATGGATTAACAGCTGAGCAAATTGAAGATTTACATCACAGTATGTGTCAAAGTTTCTTTATAGAACAGAGTGACCGATTTGAATGCTATGGAACTTCACTCCACGGATTTCTACTTGGAAGTAAAAAACAAAAGATAAGAGAAGATATAATTAAAAACGCAAATTTAGACGGTGACGGCGAAGAAGTCTTAATACAATTAATGGAAACAAATGTAAATTTTAAAAATAATAAATCTGTTATGCTTTGGTTTAAATCGAAAATGGAGGCTTATATAGCATTTAACTATTATTGTGAAAAAAAATTAAATACATTCCTTTTATGGGATTTAGCATATTTATGGGACGATGAAAGAGAAGAAAATGGCGAATGGTGTATATGCGTTCAGTGCCCAGAAAAATTTAAAGAGTTTTCGCACTAAAAAGTAACATTCAATTCTTATCACCAAAATACCACTAATCCCTTATCCACTTCAAGCTCTTTATCATTTTCCGCCTTATAATTTTTTTCTCTATATCGTTTTAAAGCTCTTTCTCTATTTCTCTCTTGCCCAGATTTGCTATTATTGTATTTTCTGTTCGCCCGATATTGTCTTTTACGCTTTATGTCATTCCACTCATTTCTCCAAACATCAACTAATCCAAATAACGATAATTTCATTTCATAGTTTGTCTCGTCAAGCTGTGCCTCTTTCAAGGCATAATTTATGGTAAGCCGTAGCTCTCTCATTCGTTCTTTTTCTTTATCCATTATACTTTTAGTATAAAAAATAAAAAAATGTTTAAACCTTTTTACATCATTAATCAGTTTCTCTTGTAAAGGAATATCCGTAATCCTTCATATCAGGAAGTATTTTAAGAAATACTGGTGCTAAAGCTTTTGGAATTTCAACTTGTCGATTAATCTTGGATTTTAGTTTTGTCTTAATCATAATTTTGTCTAAAGTCAAGTCGTGATTCATTGTAACAAGGAACTGCGAGTCACAGGCGGCTTTTGGAAGGATTCCCAACTCTTTAGCTAATGCTTCGGCGACGTTAATCTTTTTAGCATTTATATCACTCATATACATATATTATACGAAAGTTTTTTAAACACTTTGTTCTTAAAGTCCCAAAAGTCCCACGTTTTTAGACAACAGTTCTCTTCTCTCGTATATTTATAAATATAATATTTAATTTTTTTATTATATATTTTAGAAAAGCTGAAAAACTTGGGACTTTTGGGACTCTTCATACAAAACATATGAGAAATTCTATGGGACTTTCTTGGGACTGGCTTGGGACTATTATTTCATCTTCACATACTCTGGTGGAAGCTTATTACCAGCTGAAGACTTATCTTCTAATGCCCAATTGTATCGTCTTGCCTCTTCTGTGCTGTGATTCATCAAGTATGACAGCTGAAGTTTCTGGTCAGCATTGATTTTCTTTACCTGATATTGATATGAAATGAAGGAATGCCTAAACAATCTTACACCAAGTTGGGCAGATGGGTTTTTTAATCCATAGCTTTTTTCGATTTTTGCGATATAAGGGGACAGCGCTCCTTGTTTTTCTATGTCTTTTTCCAATCCGTTCTTGTCAAGTCGGGCAACTGTGTCTTCTTTTTTCTTTGGAATAATTCTGGTTACGACAACTTCTTTCGTTTTCTTGTCAAGACGGCATTTTCCAAACAGCCACTCTCGAGGCACAAGCTCATAGCTTTCCTTTATTATCTTTGCCAACAACTTACCTTTGCCAAATAGTTTCGGTAAATCATCTAATTTATCTCGACGTTGCCTATACAATGACCTGGTTTTATACAGCTGAAGAACAAACATTTTATCCTTTAAACTATAATAATTAAATAATTCTTTTTTGTCTTTATCATTTCTCTCAAATTCCAGTTTTCCTCCTTTGGGAATATACTGTTTTCCTGAATCATCAAACTCAATTTGAACAGTTTTATCATATTCTTGTTGATTTAAAATTGATTTAATTGAAGATTTGATGATTTTCATATTTCCATAATTGTCTCGAACTGGTGGTCTTAAAGTATAACAAGCCCAAAGCACATAGTCTAAGTTTGCTCTTGCCAGCACGAGTTTGGTGGTCTTGGGATTTGCTTTCAAATCTTCAAATTTATTTTTTAACTTTAAAAATATATTGACAATTTCTTTCCAAGGTATGGATTTTAAAGCACCAGTGGTTCTCTTTTTCTCTCTGGCTTTCTTGTCTTTGTTTAAAGTCGTGGAAAAGTTTTGTTCCCAAATTTCTAATTGCTCTTCAGTGACCAGAGCCCTTATCCAATTAAAATATTTTTCGCTATTACTTCTTTGACGAAAAAGTGCTTGTATAGAGCCTATGACATCTGCGTTTTGCCTGGCATAAGGAGTTCCGTCTTTTTTCTTAGCCTGTTTAATCAGCTCCACCTTCTGTCTCACAGATTCCGCATCGCCTAAGAAGCATTTGAGTAAATTCTCATCTCCTCTTGGCACGAGTCTCCCATATGGGGTAAAATGACGATTATCCTCAGTATTTTTCTTGCCAGGTTTTAATTCATTTTTTGGAACTTTTCTTGACACTAATTTTCCCGGAACATTATTTTTTTTGTTGGTGATTGGATTACCACCTACTTTTTGGAATTTGCGATTATCACCAGCAGCACAAGCAAGAAAATTCATTAGTTTCTCTATGCCTTTTATATTTTTATCAATAGTGGATTGTTCAGCTTTTTTCCAACCCTTTCTACCTCTTATCTCAACTTGGTGACTATCACTATTAAACCATTTTACTACGTCATTATATGTAAAAAAGGTTTTCTTTTTTTTACCAGTTTTTGATTTTTTCGTATTTATAGAAGCAGCCGCTTGTTCATCATCATCAAAAGCAATATCATCAGCATCGTCAAATTCCTGCTCGGCTTCAACCTGAGCTTTCTTTCTGGTTTTTAAAGCTTGTTGCTTCATACTCCAATGAGCATTAAGATTAATATTTTTATTATCAACCTCGGGAGTGTTGTCGCTGTTAATAAGGATTGTAATATTTTCGGCATCAATAGATGAGCCAATACTTTGAGATTGAAGAGCATTGGCAACTCGTTTCGCAGTAGGATTAATGTAATCTGCGATTGCGTTCTCTTGTCTTTTTTCCAACAGTATCTCATCATCAAGCATATCTAAATGTATTTGAAAAGCTTCTACTCCTTCATCAACTTTCTGCTGTTTAAATTCTCTGTATTCTTTGACTAAGCTATATTTTTTCAATGTAGAATATTTTATCCTATAACCTAATTTCCATCTTTTAATAGTCTGTTTGCGAACAACTTCGAAGAAATTTAACCCATAAAATTTAGAGAAATCTCTTTTATTTCTATCTTTGGGTTTTGAAGAATGTTTCTTTGGCATTTCCTTGACATTAAGTTTAATGTTTTTATTATTTACAAATTTTCTATTTTTATTTTTCTTGGGTTTTTCAGGATTAGTTTTTTCAGGAGATTTAGCTTTCCTCTTCTTACGTTTTGGATAGGTAAGTCCTTGGGGATTTTCAGCTGGAACACCAGCAGCTCTTTTTGACCTTCTTGTCGCCATTATATATTATAAAAAGATATTCTTTTTAAGTAAAAGTTATAAATAAAGTTAGAGAATTATTTAATTTTAATTTTTAGATTCACCACCCTGTTCAGGTTTCTGCGTCATACTTGCCCAATTTTCTTTTGAAAAAAAAAAGCTCACATCTCTCCCAAGAATGGTTCTCATCGCTTTCAATTTGTCTTTCCTGAGAGAAGGCAAATCGTCAGCTTGTGGAAAACACTTAAACCCGTGCTTCATTGTGACAATACGCTCACGTTTTCCAGCGACTTGCTTCTCACGTTCGGGTGATTTGCTTTTTGGTTTTGAAAAACTTGGCATAACGACACGTTTCTTTCTTCCTCCAAAAGAGACTACATTCAGCTCGTCTTTGATTTCTTTCCAATCTTCCAAATATTTTTTTTCCTTAGGAAATTTTATCCAGATTTTTGCGTAAATCTTTGAAAAGCTTTCCAATTTTTTATTATCCGTTCCACGATATTTCATAGGTTCATCAAGAATCCTATAAAGTGCTTTTCGTCTGTCCATAACATCGGCTGAATCGAAGCGTCCATACCTTGAAAGCATTGCGTCGAGCATTGCGTCGTATTCGTCGTTTTTTTTATCAATTTTGACTTTTGCTTCCACATCATCACATAGTTTGTCAATAGTTTCTTGAATTGCCTCTTCTACCCGTTTTGCCTCCATAGCTCTTTCCTTCCGCCATTTTTTGTTATACGACTGCGCAATTTTCTTAACAAGACGTTTGGCGTAGTAATCGGCTTGATACAATTTCTTGTCCAAGTCATTATCCATCTTGTCAATTCTGCTTTGGAGCTTATTTGTCATTTCATCAATCCGGGTTTCGAACTTATCCAATGTTTCAGTCATAAAGGAGCTAAGCTTTTCCACGTCATTGCGTAAATCTTGAATCCGTTTCTCCTCATTAGCAATATTGCTTTCAGCACGACGTAGCAGAGTTTCGATAAGCTCTTTTTGTTGAAGTCCAAGGGGAGAGAAAACAGCCAGTCCCTCCACGTGAGCATCAGCGTTTGTTTTGTTGAGCGTAACTTGCTGTTTTTCAAGCATCGCCTTCAGCGATTTTGTAAAAAACTTATCACCGGCAAGTTTCTTGACGTATTCGTAGTTTGCTTCCAAATGTTTTCCCTGTAGCCATTTCTTGTTGCCACCATTTTTCAATACGTCGCCACGAAAATTACAAAGTTTTCTCTCCACACTGCCTTCAGTAGATTGTTTCGGCTTGCGTCCGTGCTCTTCGTAAAAAGCCTTATAAGCACGAAGGTTTTTTTTAGCTTTTTTTGGAACTCTTATGAAGTGTTGTGCGAGAGAAGCCATTTTGCTGAAGCGACGTAAAAGCTAAAAAGTGAAAAAAGTGAAAAGAGAATAAGGTGTAAAAATGAAAATAGGATTAAGGTAAAAATGAATAAAAAATGTGAGTGAAAAGTGATAAAGGTC
>Ga0222719_10001411_pt1 | contig 23350 bp, 19 predicted proteins | sample C33_34DmetaG_FD_165039 | JGI IMG/M metagenome (GOLD analysis project Ga0222719, IMG submission 165039) | Estuarine water microbial communities from San Francisco Bay, California, United States - C33_34D | ecosystem: Environmental > Aquatic > Marine > Unclassified | place: USA: California...
AATAATTAAAAGATTAAATTTCAATTTAAATAAAAAATTTATAACTACGGCTTTTCAAAGACGCTTTAGACAAAATTTGGTAAATGGAATTCCTGATCAAGAATGTTTTTTGATAAGCAAAAACCTCTTAAAATCATAATTAAAAACTGTTGTAAATTTTAAAACAAATTATAAATTCAACCTGCCAGATAAACGATTTATCGCTTTAAATTTATTTTTAAAGAGGAAAGTCCGGGCTCCGCAAGGATACAGTGCCAGGTAATGCCTGGCGGGGGAAACCCTAGGGATAGTGCCACAGAAAATAAACCGCCATAACATGGCAAGGGTGAAAAGGTGTGGTAAGAGCACACCGGTTCTACTGGTAACAGTGAACGCTGGAAAACCCCACTGGGAGCAAGACTAAGTAGAGATGACATTGTTGAAAAACTAAAAGCCATCCTTGGCTCGTCATCAGGGTTAGTTGCTTGAGCTTAAGAGTGATCTTAAGTCTAGACAAATGATAGATTTAAATGACAGAACCCGGCTTATATTTTATCTGGCAAAATAAATTTTTAATATTTCACTATAAAAATTGATATAGCTCAAAATTCTTTAATAATTGATATAGAGATTGATATCATTCAGAGATTTTTACTATGTCATTTTAAAAACCACTATTTGTGTGGAGTTTTAGAATGAAATTTTCATAAATTCATTATTTGACTATATATTAAATTACCCATATATTCCCAAATATTCCCAAATTATGGAATTATTTATATTAATTAACTATGTTTTTATCAACTTACGAAAACAAATTAGACAAAAAAGGGAGAGTCTCTGTGCCTGCTAGTTTTAGATCCTATTTATCTAACCTAGGTTACAATGGTATAATCTGCTATCCTTCCTTTAACAATTTATCAATAGAAGCTTGTTCTCAAGATAGAATCGAAAAAATTTCATCTGCTATTGATTCCTTAAATCCATTTGAGGAAAAAAGAGACTATTTTGCAACTTCAATTTTATCTGAAAGCAGTAATTTGCAATTTGATAGTGAAGGAAGAATAACATTATCATCAAAATTATTAAATCATGCAAAAATAAAAAATAGCATGTTGTTTGTTGGTCAAGGTCAAACATTTCAAATATGGGAACCAGCAAATTTTGAAAAATTTAAGGTCCAGGCAAGAAAAAAAGCAAATCTAAATCGTGCAAACCTTAAATGGGAAAAACATTTTAACAACACAGAGGGGAAATAACAGATGACAATTAACTTTAAAGCACCAGAAATAAAAGAGCTACAGCCAAGACTTCTAGTTTTAGGAGTTGGAGGAGCAGGCGGAAATGCAATTAATGAAATGATTGAGAATAATCTTCAAGGGGTAGAATTTATTGCAGTAAATACTGATGCACAAGATTTAAAGTTAAGTAAAGCTAAAACTAGAATTCAAATTGGTTTAAATTTGACCAAAGGATTAGGTGCGGGAGCAAAACACGATATCGGTCAAGCTGCTGCTGATGAGTCTTTAAATGAAATTGTTAACACCTTACAAGGTGCAAATATGGTTTTTATTGCTGCTGGAATGGGTGGTGGCACTGGAACAGGAGCAGCACATGTAATAGCAAGAGCTGCAAAAGAATTAAATATTTTAACAGTCGGAGTTATAACTCTTCCTTTTTTATATGAAGGACCATCAAGAATGAGAAGAGCTCAACAAGGTTTAGAAGAATTAAGAAAACATGTTGACACAATTATTGTAATTCCAAATCAAAACTTATTTAAAATTGCAAACGAACAAACAACTTTTGAGGAGTCTTTTAATCTTTCAAATAATGTTTTGATGCAAGGTGTTCAAAGTATTACAGATTTAATGGTAAGACCTGGTTTAATTAATTTAGATTTTGCTGATGTTGAGACAGTAATGGCTTCAATGGGCAAAGCTATGATGGGAACTGGCGAAGCTGAAGGCGAAGGTAGAGCGCTAAAAGCTGCAGAAATGGCAGTGAGCAATCCATTGATAGATGATTATACTTTGAAAGGTGCCAAAGGTTTATTGGTTAATATTACCGGAGGTAAAGATCTAAAACTTTTTGAAGTAGACGAAGCTGTAAATAAAGTAAGAGCAGAAGTTGACCCAGATGCAGAGTTAATTATTGGAGCTATTACTGACGCAGAACTCGATGGAAAAATGAGAGTATCAATTGTTGCCACCTCTCTTGATGGCAGACAACCTGAGACAAAATCTGTAATTAATATGGTTCATAGAATACAAAATAGAAATCCAGGTTACTCTGATTTCTCACACATGAGTTCTACCGCATCATTTAGTTTTAATAATGCATCTTCAAATCCAATTTCTCATGGGGCAAATGCTTTAAAACTAGAAAATGAAATTGCTAATGAGCATTTGGCGCAAACCGAAAATCATACAAGCGTTAATAACCAGATGTTAAACGATTCTCATATAGAAACACAAAGTGTTGTTGAAGATAGTTTAATTAATGCATCTGAAAAATCTTTTACAGAAGAAGCGGTTGAACAATCTACCGTTGAAGAGGACATTTCAAATGATTTGAAAGAATTTGGTGTAGACTCAGAAGGTCCAGATTTATTTAATTCATCTTCGGAAGACATCAGTTCAAATTTATTGTCATCAAATGAAGACCAAGAAGAAGATGATGATGATCTAGAAATACCTGCTTTTTTAAGAAGACAAAAAAATTAATGGTCTTCAAAAAAATAAATGGAAGCCACCATAGTATCGGATACTCAAAAACATTATCCGGTACTGCTAAATGAATTAATTAGCATTATTACCCCTCAATATGGTGGCACATTTATTGACTGCACTTTTGGAAATGGTGGATATTCAAAAAAAATTTTAGAATATAATAATACTAAAGTAATTGCTCTTGATAGAGATATTGAGACTCAAAATAAAGCCAATGAACTTTTTTTAAAGTTTGAAGAAAGATTTTTATTTAAAAATTTAAAATTCAGCCAACTTAATAATCTTAAAATTAAGAATGAAGATATTAAAGGAGTGGTATTTGATTTAGGTTATTCATACATTCAAATTAAGGATCCAAAGAAAGGATTATCCTTTGACAGTCATGGTGAATTAAACATGAAAATGGGTCTAAATAATTTTTCTGCTGAGGATGTTATTAATAAGTTAAGTGAAAAAGAATTAGAAAAAATATTTAAATTTTTTGGAGAAGAAAAAGAAAGTAAAAAAATTGCAAGAAATATAGTTAAAGAAAGAATAAAACAAAAAATTGACACACAACTTTTAGTAAAAATAATTGAAACATCTAAAAGTTTTAAAAATTATAAAATTCATAGTGCAACAAAAGTTTTTCAAGCACTCAGAATTTTTGTTAACAAAGAAATTAGTGAATTAATTTATGGATTAATTAATGCTGTAAAAGTCTTAAAAAAAGATGGAGTGATAGCTGTGGTTACCTTTCATTCTCTTGAAGACAAAATAGTTAAATACTTTTTTAAAAGCCTTTCTGAAAATAAAAGTATTTCAAGATACATGCCTTTTGTAGAGCAGCCAGATACTTTGTTAAAACTATCGCAAAAAAAACCTATAATAGCGTCAAAAAAAGAATTGACTGAAAATTTATCTTCACGATCTGCAAAGCTAAGATATGCAATTAAAAAAGCTAATTTTTATGATTTTGAGACAGATATAATTGATAAATTTCAAAATTTAATAGAAATAGAAAATATTGGAAATCAGCTGTGAAGAAATTTTGGTTATTGTTTATTATTTTTTTTTTAATTATTTCTACATCAATAATTAAAAATTCGACCAAAAAAATTGAGGATGAAACTTTTTTTGTTGAAGAAAATTTAAGAGTATTAAATTTAAATTATAATGATGTTTTATTAGAGCATAATTATTTAAGTTCATCTGAAAGGTTATTAGAATATCAGTCGTTATATTTTGATAATGAATTAAATCAAAAAAATATAAAAGAAATTAAGATGCTTATCAAAAAAGATAATAAAATTTTAATTAAAGACCTAGAGATAACTAAATAAAAATGAGAGAAAATAAATCTAGAATTGTTTTGGAAGATTATAAAAATGATTTTAGTTATGAAAAAAAAAAATCAAATTTGAATATAAATTTTAATAGAATTTCATTTATATTTTTTATTTTTTTTTTAATTTCTTTAATTTATATAATTCACTTAGTTCATTTAGGCAGCAGAAAGACTTCAAATTTTGACCAAAATTTAAAGGATAAATTTGTAAAAGAATTATATAGAGCTGATATAACTGATAGAAATGGGCGATATCTGGCAAAGACAGTAAGCTCTATAGATATTGGAATAAACCCGGTAGAAATTATAGATCAAAAAAAATTATTAGTTAATTTAAAGCTAATTTTTCCAAATAAAAATTTCAATGAAATTGAAAAACTTATAAAAAAAAATAAGTTTTTTTGGTTTGAGAAAAAAATTTCAGAAGAAAGTTATGAAAGAATAATGAAATTAGGCGATAAGTCTATTAAGCCTGAAGAAAAATTAACAAGACTTTATCCACAAAAAAATTTGTTTAGTCATATCGTTGGTCAAATAGATGATGATAATATTGGAATTTCAGGGTTAGAAAAAACATTAGATAGAAAATTAAAAGAAACCAATAAGCCTATTCAGCTTACTGTAGATGAAGACATTCAATATTTAATTAGAAAAGAATTAATTAAATTTAACAATATATTTGACGCTAATGGTAGTGCCGCAATATTGATGAATGTCAATAATGGAGAAATCTTATCTTTGGTTTCTTTGCCAGACTTTGATTTAAATCAAAGACAAAAAATAGAAGATATTAATTTTATTAACAGAGCCACGAAAGGAGTATACGAACTTGGTTCAGTTTTTAAAACTTTCACTTTAGCTGCTGCACTAAATGAAAAAATTGTAGAAACTAATACAGAATTTGTAGATTTAGAAAAAAGTATTCGTTGTGGTGGAAATACTATTAGTGAATATGATTTAAAAATACCCTCAAATTTAACCGCAGAGGAAATTCTTATTAGATCAGGAAATATTGGGTCTGTACGTATAGGTCAAAAGTTAGGATTAGAAAAGTTTATGGAATATATGAATAAATTCGATCTTATGAATCAAATGAACTTTGATATTGAAGAAATGGGAGTTCCACTAAAACTAAGATGGGGAAAATGTAAACTTGCAACAGCATCTTTTGGTCATGGCATAACAACTACACCTATTCAATTAGCAAAAGCATATTCAATAGTTTCAAATGGAGGATATGAAATACATCCAACTTTGATAAAAAAAGATAAAACTGAAATAAAAAAAAGAATTTTAGATCAAGAGGTTTCATTTAAAATTAATAATATCCTAAGAAAAATTGTAACTACCAAAGAAGGCACAGCTTCATTAGCAAATGTGAATGGCTACGAGGTAGGAGGCAAAACAGGCACAGCACAAAAAATAATTAATGGAAATTATTCTAACAAAAAAATTAATACATTTGCCTCTATTTTTCCAATATCAAATCCAAAATTTACATTAGTAGTAATGTTGGATGAACCTAAAACAAATAAAGATTATATTTATACTTACAGAGATGGATCAGGAAAATATAAAGGTACACCATTTAATACGGCAGGATGGACATCAGTTGAAATAGTTGGCCAAATAATTGATAAAATTGGGCCTATTTTAGCCACAAAATATATAGAAGTTGATTAGCATATGCTCATCGGCAATTATATAAGAAATATCAACCAAAAATATTTAAGATATTCTTTTTCTGGAATTTCTGCAGATAGTAACAAAATAAAACCTGGGAATATTTTTTTTGCAATAAAAGGAAATTTGTTTGATGGAAACAAGTTTATTAGTAATGCTATAAAGAATGGTGCAAGAATTATTATTTCAGAAAATTGTAAAACTGAAATTAAAAAAAATATTTTATACATCAAATCAAATAATGTAAGAAAGTTATTCGCAGAATTCGCTTTTAAGATTTCTGATAATAAATTTAAAAAATTAGTTGCTGTTACTGGAACAAATGGAAAATCTTCTATAGCTAATTTTTTTTATCAAATTTTAAAATTAAATAAAAAAAAAGTTGCAACTATTGGCACTCTTGGTATTAAATCTAAAAAGTTTAATCTGGAGTTGAAAAATACAACAATTGATCCATTATCTTTAAGTAAATATCTTAAAATATTAAAAAAAAATAAAATAGATTATATAATTTTAGAAGCATCAAGTCATGGCTTAAAACAAAATAGATTAGATGGATTACTTTTTGATATTGGTATATTTACAAATTTATCACATGATCATTTAGATTATCATAAAAATTTAAAAAATTATTTAGATGCTAAGCTATATTTATTTAAAGAATTGATTAAAAAAAATGGAAGTGTAATAACTGATAAAGAGATTCCACAATTTAAAAAAATAAGTGAAATATCTACTAAAAATATTCTAAAACTTAATTCTATTTCATCTAATAAATCTGATTTGCAATTAATTTCACATCATTTTGAAAATGAAAATCAAAACTTATTTATTAAATATAAAAATAAATTTTATAAATTTAAATTAAAGCTTATTGGAAAAATTCAAGTTAAAAATATTTTAATGACAATTTTAGCAGCAGTAAAATGTGGCTTAAAAATTAAAGATATTATTAAGGTAATGGAAAAAATTAGACCAATTGAAGGTAGATTGGAAAAAATAGGACATATAAAAAATAATTCAAAAATAATATTAGATTATGCTCATACACCAGAGGCTTTATTAACAACTTTGAATAATCTCAAAGAACAATTTCCCAAAACTCCTATTTCAATTGTGTTTGGATGTGGAGGTAATAGAGATAAGAAAAAGAGAGCTAAAATGGGTAAAATAGTGGCAAGTCATTGTGATAAAATTTATTTAACTGATGACAACCCTAGAAATGAAAATCCTAATAAAATACGTGAAGATATAAAAAAAGGGATATTAAAAGCTAAATTTGAAGAAATCTCAGATAGAAAGTCAGCTATCAATAAAGCAATTGAACAATTAGAAACAGGACAAATCCTTCTAGTTGCTGGAAAAGGACATGAAAAAACTCAAGAATTTGGAAATAAGAATATATTTTTTTCAGATAAAGAAGAAATTTTAAAATCTATAAAAATTAAAAATAATATTTTATCAACAAACTTAAAATTAAATTTAATTAAAGATCTCTCTAAAAATAAAATTAATTTAAGGGATTTTATTTTAAAAAATATTTGTATTAATTCAAAAGAATTAAAAAAAAACGATATTTTTTTTGCAATTAAAGGAAAATACAATGATGGGTATGATTTTATAGGTGAAGCATTAAAAAAAAAAGCCTCATTAGTTGTAACTCATAAAATAAACAAAAGATTTAATTTACAAAAACAGATTAAAGTAAAAAATACATTGAGTTTTTTAACACTTTGTTCTCAATTATTTAGAAAAAATATTAATAGTCAAATTATAGCAATTACTGGAAGTTGTGGAAAAACAACTTTAAAAGAGTTTGTTGGTAGAACGCTTAAAAAATTTTACAAGGTTTATTACTCTCCAAAATCATTTAATAATAAATATGGAGTACCATTAAGTTTATTAAATTTAAACCAAAATGACAAATTTGGAATTTTTGAAATTGGTATGGATAAAAAAGGTGAGATAGATCAATTATCTAAAATTATACAGCCTGATGTTGGAATTATTACTAACATAAATTTTGCTCACGCTAAAAATTTTAAAAATTTAAAAGGTATAGCTGAAGCTAAAGGTGAAATAATAAATAATATAAAAAAAAATGGAACAATAATCTTGAATGCTGATGATAAATTCTTTATTTTTCATAAAAAATTAGCAATCACAAATAATTTAAATATAATATCATTTGCTATTAAAAATAAACATGCAAATATTAAATTTCTTAAAATATCAAAATTAAATAGAAAATATAAACTTTTTATAAAAATTAAAAATAAAAGAACTTTTTTTTATATATCAAATGACAATAAAAATTATATTTTAAATTTATTAGCTCTTATAGCTTTGCTAAATCTTTATTTAAATATTTTAAAATTAAATAAAAATTTATTTTTAGATTTAGAAAGTCCTAAAGGTCGAGGTGATATTTCTAAAGTAAAAGTTTTTAATAAAATTATTAATTTAATTGATGAAAGTTATAACTCAAATCCATTATCATTAGAATCTGCAATTCAAAATTTTGATAAAATTAAAAATAATATTAATTCAAAACATTTAATTTTAGGTGATATGCTTGAACTTGGAAAATATTCTAAAAAATTACATCAAGATGTAAGCACTAAAATTAAGAATACATCCATTGATAAAGTTCATGTAATAGGCAAGGACATTTTGTTTACTTATGATAAAATTTCAAAAAGTAAAAGAGGTCTCATATTAAAAAATAAAATAGATATATTTAATTTGATAAAAAATGATTTAAATAATAATGATTATCTTATGATCAAAGGTTCTAATTCAACTGGTTTAAACACAATTACCAATGAAATAAAAAGAAAGAGAATAGGTGTTATATAATTTTTTATTAAATTTTGTAGAATATTTCAGTTTTTTAAATGTATTTAAATATATAACATTTAGAACTGGGCTTTCAGTGTTTACTTCTCTTTTTATTGTACTGGTAATAGGTAGCCCTTTTATTAAATATTTTTCTACTAGAAAAATTTTAAATCCAATAAGAAGTGATGGTCCTTCTGATCATATTATAAAAAAAATTGGTACACCAACTATGGGAGGTGTAATTATTTTATTTGGTTTGCTTGCAGCTGTAATTTTATGGGGTGATTTAAAAAATATATATTTAATATTTTGTATATATATAGCTTTAACTTTTGGAGTTCTAGGGGCGTATGACGATTATATAAAAATTAAATTTAATAATTCCTCTGGTATCTCATCAAAGTTAAAATTATTAATACAAATAATTTTATCTATTATTGGAATAAGTGCTCTTACATATTTTTCAGATTATTCAGAAATATCCAATTTATATTTTCCATTTTTTAAAAATTTAATAATTAATCTAGGTTGGTTTTTTATACCATTTGGTGTTTTTGTAATTGTCGGATCATCAAATGCGGTAAATTTAACAGATGGTTTAGATGGTCTAGCTACTGTTCCCGTAATACTTGTTGCAGCCTGTTTTGCATTTATAAGTTATGTGACTGGTAACATTGTTTTCTCAGATTATTTACAAATTCCCTATATTGAAGGAACTGGAGAAATTTCAATTTTTTGTGGAGCGGTGATTGGTTCTTGTCTTGGTTTTTTATGGTTTAATGCTCCACCAGCAAAAATATTTATGGGAGATACAGGATCTTTATCTTTGGGAGGATCATTAGGAGCAGTAGGGATAATAACTAAACATGAAATAGTATTAGCCATAACTGGAGGTTTATTTGTTTTAGAAGCGGTATCAGTAATGGTTCAAGTTATTTCGTATAAAATGACAGGTAAAAGAGTTTTTAAAATGGCTCCTATACACCATCATTTTGAAAAAAAAGGCTGGCCAGAGTCAACAGTCGTGATCAGATTTTGGATCATTTCAATTATTTTAGCTATGATTGGCCTAGCCACATTGAAATTAAGATAATGAATAACATTAAACAATTTTTTTTTAATAAAAAAATATTAATTTATGGATTAGGAAAAAGTGGTGTATCTGCATTTAATTTTTTAAAACAAAATAATGAAGTATTTGTATATGATGATCATATAATTAATCCTAAATTCTATGATATAAAAAAAAAACAAATTAAATTTAAACAAATTGATAATTTTTATTTTGATGCAATAATAATTAGTCCTGGAATAGATATTGTAAATTGTAAATTGTCTAATTTTTTAAATAATAATAAAAATAAAATATTTACAGATCTAGATATTTTTTATTTTTTTAATAAAAAAAATATTTGTATTACAATTACCGGTACAAATGGAAAATCAACTACATGTAAAATTCTTAATGATATTTTAAAAGACCAAAAATTTGACTCAAGATTAGTGGGTAATATTGGAAATCCAATTTTATCAGAAAAAAAGATAGATATATCAACAATTTTTGTTGTTGAAGCTTCTTCATATCAATTAGAATACAGCAGTTATTTTAAATCAAAATATTCAGCAATTCTAAACATTTCACCCGATCATTTGGAAAGACATAAAAATTATAAAAATTATATTAATGCTAAATTTAAATTAATAAAAAATCAGTCAAAAGATGGGATAGCTTTTATTAACTATAATAATACATTTATAAAAAAAAAAATAATATCAAATAAAGTTTTTTCTAAAATAATAGAGGTAAATTATAAAAAAGTTAAAAAAGAATTAGAACAAATTAAAAATCCATATTTTGAATCTGAGGGTAATCAAGAAAATTTATCTTTTATCTTTTATATTGCAAAATATTTAAAACTAAATAAAAAAAAAATGTTAAATACTTTGAAAAATTTTAAAGGCTTAAATTACAGACAACAAATAGTTTATGATTCAAAAAATTTGCAAATAATTAATGATTCAAAATCAACAAGTTATGCTTCATCTGAAAGTTTATTAAAAAAATTTCTTAATATTTATTGGATTATAGGTGGCATCCCTAAGCAAGGGGATAAGTTTAAGTTCTCTAAAAAAGATTGTTCACATATTAAAGCCTATATTTTTGGAAAACATTATAGAAAATTTAAAAAGGATTTAAAAAATAAAATAAAAATTAAACATTATTTAGATTTAAAAACTACTTTAAATATGATTTTTAAAAATCTTAAAAACGATTTATCAAATAAAAAAAAATTTATTTTATTTAGCCCTGCAGGAGCCTCATTTGATAGTTTTAAGAATTTTGAAGAAAGAGGTTTATATTTTAATAAGTTAGTTAAAACCTATATTGATGAAAGAAAAAATATCTTTCTATAATTTATATTATCAATGGTGGAAAAATATAGATAAAACTATATTTTCAATGATATTATTATTATTTATATTGGGACTATTTTTTTCTTTAGTTTCAACATCATTAATTGCTTCAGATAAACTAGATACAAATAGTTATTCTTTTTTTTTTAAACATCTAATTTTTATATCTTTGGGTCTAATGATAATTTTTGTTTTATCATTTATAAACTCATTTAATCTTTTAAAACTCTCATTAATATTTTTTTTTATTATTTTAATAGCATTAGTTTTAGTTCCGTTTTTTGGTGTAGAAGTTAAGGGATCTAAAAGATGGATTGATATTTTTTACTTACCTAGATTTCAACCAATAGAATTATTAAAACCCTTTTTTATAGTTTTGCTCGCAAGTGTTTTAACTTATGAAAAAAATACGAATGTTTATTTAAAATATTTATTTTCTTTTATAATTACTTTAATAATTTCTGGTCTATTATTTGTTCAGCCTGATATCGGTCAAACATTATTGATTTTATTTACTTGGTCTGTTCTAATTTTTACCTCAGGAATAAGTGTCTGGTTTTTGTTTATATTTTCAGGCATAGCCTTATTTTTTTTACTTTATTTAGTAATGTTTGTTCCTAAATTTAACTATATTCAATCAAGAATATTTTCTTTTTTTGATAGAGAGTCTGGAACACATAATTTTCAATCTGATAAAGCAATAGAGTCAATTACTAGCGGTGGTTTCTTTGGAAAAGGAATAGGGGAAGGGACATTGAAAAATAATGTTCCTGAAGCACATACTGATTATATTATCTCTGTTATCTCAGAAGAGTTTGGTGTGTTGGCTATAGTGTTAATTATAATATTTTTTTTAATATTTATTTATACGGTTTTTAAAAAAATTTTAATAATACAAAATGAAAAATACAAATTAATTTTAGTTGGATGCTCTAGTTTAATATTAATGCAAGCTGTAATTCATATAGGGGTTAATATAAGACTTTTTCCAACAACAGGAATGACCTTACCTTTTTTAAGTTACGGTGGTTCTTCTATAGTGAGTATATCAATTTTGTCTGGAATAATTTTAAATTTAACAAAAAGAAAAATTAAATAAAGATTAATGAAAAAAAAAATTTTAATTTCTACAGGTGGATCTGGCGGACATGTAATACCTGCAAAAATTCTATTAGATCATCTATTTAATTCTTTTGAAGTAATTATTTCAACAGATCAAAGAGGAGAAAAGTTTTTAGAAAACACCTCAATAAGAAAAATTAAAATTTACACACCTAAGTTAGATAATTTATATTTATTACCTTTAAATTTAGTTAAAATACTGATTTTAACAATTAAGTCTGTTTTTATTTTAAAAAAAAATAAAATAAATATTCTTATTTCTACTGGTGGATACATGTCGCTTCCATTATGTTTAGCAGCAAAGTTACTTTTTATAAAAATTTACTTATTTGAACCTAATATGGTTTTAGGAAGAGCTAATAATTTTTTTTTAAAATTTAGTGAAAAAATATTATGTTATTCTAAATTATTGAAAAAGTTTCCCAATAAGTATCTAAATAAAATTGTTTTAATAGATCCACTAGTAAGAGCAATATTTTATGAAAAGAAAAAAAAATTAACTAAAAATGATAAGTTTAATTTTTTAGTTATCGGAGGTAGTCAGAGTGCCAATGCATTTAATTATGAAATTAATGAAACTTTTTGTGAAATATCTAAAAATTTTCAAATAAAAGTATTTCATCAAACTAATGAAAAAAATATAAAAAGATTAAAAGATTTTTACATTAAAAATAATATTGAGTCTGAAGTTTTTACTTATAGGTCAAATTTTTTTGATATTATGAATCAAACTGATTTATGTATTACTAGAGGCGGTGCTTCTACATTGGCAGAGTTATCATTATTAAATATACCATTTTTTGTAGTTCCACTACCCACTGCAAAAGATAATCATCAATATGAAAATGCTTTATATTATAAAAAAAATAATAGTTGTTGGATAATAGATCAAAAAAATTTCAACAAAATAGAGTTAAAAAATATGTTTTTTAATATACTTACAAACAATAATGAATATCTTGAAAAAAAAGAAAATTTAAAGAAATTAAATAACCAAAATTCTTGGAAAAATGTTAATCAAAAAATATTAGATTTATTAAATGCAAATTGAATTAGCTAAAACGGAAATAATCCATTTTGTTGGAATAGGTGGAATTGGGATGAGTGGTCTTTCTTTAATAATGAAAGGCAAGGGTTTTAAAGTCCAAGGTAGCGATATTATTTTAAATAAAAATATTGATAGATTGAAATCAAATAGAATTCCAATTTTTATTGGTCATAAAAAAAACAATGTTAAAAAAGCTACAATTTTGGTTGTGTCTTCGGCTGTAAAAAAGAATAATCCCGAATTAGTTGAGGCTAGACGAAAAAAACTACCAATATATAAGCGTGGGGAAATGTTAGCGAATATTGTATCGCTAACAAAAAATATAGTTGTGGTTGGTTCACATGGTAAAACCACGACAACATCATTAATTTCTTCTATATTTCAAAAAACAAAATTAGACCCTACTATAATTAATGGCGGTGTAATTAATTCTTTAAAAAATTCAGCTAAATTAGGTAAAAGTGATTGGTCAATATTGGAGGCTGATGAGTCAGATGGTAGCTTCGTATTTATTCCACCAACTTATTCTATCATTACAAATATAGATAGAGAGCATATGGATTTTTATAAATCAATGAATGATTTAAATAATCATTTTATAAAATTCATTAAAAAAGTTCCATCATTTGGTAAATCATTTATTTGTTTGGATGATAAAAATAATAAAAATTTAATAAAAAATTTGAAAAATAAAAATTTTTACACATATGGTATTGATGCAAATTCTAATTTTTATATTAAAAATATTAAGTTAGATAAAAAATTTTCTGAATTTGATTTAAATATTAATTTGCCAAATAAAAAAATAAAAATAATAAAAAAAATAAAAATTCCACTTTTAGGGCTGCACAATATACGTAATGCTGCTGCAGCTATAGCAGTCACTATGACTATAGGTATTTCAGTTTCAAATATTAAAATTGGGTTAAAAACATTTCAAGGTGTTCAGAGGAGGTTTAATAAAATATTTTCTTATAGAGAATCTGAATTTTATGATGACTATGCTCATCATCCAACTGAAATCAAAGGAGTGCTTGAAGGAGTAAAAAATGTTTATCAAAAATATAAAAAAATATGTATTTTTCAACCTCATAGAATTTCAAGACTTAAAGATTTAAAAAAAGAATTTACATTTGCATTTAAAAATTGTGATGATGTAATTTTGTGCCCAGTTTACTCTGCAGGAGAAAAAATTAAGCTAGGATTTAATTATAAAAACTTTGCAAAACAAATTATTAAAAATTCAAAAGTAAACTTATTTATGATTAACGATAAATTTGAATTAGTTAATTTTATCAAAAATAATATTTATGGTAAAAATATAGTTATTGGTATGGGTGCTGGATCAATATCAGGATGGATGAGAGAAATGCCAAATTTGATTAAATGAAAACTCTAGAAATAAAAAATCTTGCAAATGAATTTAAAGAAAACTTAAAAATTAATCATGATATAAAGAAAAAAAATTGGTTCAATATTGGTGGTAAAACAAAACTTTTCTTTAAAGCTGAAAATTTAAAAGAACTGTCAAGTTTTATAAAAAAAATTAATAAAAAAGAAAAAATTTTTGTACTTGGCGCTGGCTCAAATACTTTGTTTACAGATCAAATATATGATGGTGTCGTAATTAAATTATCAAAAAATTTTAATAATATTTCACAGTTATCTGACGAGATAATAATTGCAGGGAGCAGTGTAACTGACAAGGCATTATCAGAATTTGCAATGGAAAATGATTTGGCAGGCTTTGAATTTTTATCATGTATACCTGGTACTATTGGTGGTGGTATAAAAATGAATGCTGGGTGTTTTGGAACAGAATTTAAAGATATTATACTGTCTGTTCAAGCTATGAATAGAAGTGGTCAAATAATTACAATTCCATCATCTAAAATTAAATTTGAATATAGAATAAATAATTTACCAAAAGATTTAATTTTCTTGAGTGCTTCATTTAGAGGAAAAAAAAGTAATAAAAATAATATTAAATCGTTAATGAAAAAATATAAACATCAAAAGGAAGCAGCTCAACCAACTAAAATAAAAACAAGTGGCAGCACATTTAAAAATCCTATCAAACAAACAGATAAAAAAGTTTGGGAACTTATTAAAGACTCAGTACCTCTTGATACTAGTTTTGGTGATGCTGTAATCTCTGATAAACATTGTAATTTTTTTGTTAACAAAGGTAACGCAAGTTTTGAGGAAATGAAAAATTTAATAAAATTTGTATCAAATAAGGTTTATGAAAATACTGGAATTTTAATTGAAACAGAAATTGTGATAATTGAATAAATGAAAAAAAAAATATTAATTATTTCTGGTGGAATTTCAAAAGAAAGATCAATTAGTTTAAAAACTGGATTTCAAGTAGCCAAAGAGCTTAAAAAAAATGATTATAATGTTAAAATTTGTGAGCCAAACTTTGAATTATCACTTAAAATTAAAAAGTTTAAACCTAATATTATATTTAATGCATTGCATGGTCAATTTGGAGAAGATGGATACATCCAAACTATATTAGAAACATTTAATATTCCTTACACTCATTCTGGTGTTCTTGCTTCTGCTCAAGCAATGGATAAAGAAATTTCAAAAAAAATTTTTTTGAAAAATAAAATACTTACTCCAAAATTTATCAAGTATTCATTTGATATGAATAAAAAAAAAATAATTAATATAGTTAACGAGAAACTTAAATTTCCTGTGGTTGTGAAACCTATTAATGAAGGTTCAAGCGTTAATGTGTATATATGCAATAAAAATAACCTATTTTTTAATTTACAAAAACTAAAAATTTACAATCAAGTTATGATTGAGGAGTTTATAGCTGGTAGAGAAATTCAAGTAGCTATTATGGGTAAAAAAAAATTAGGCGCTATTGAATTAAAACCTAAAAGAAAATTTTATGACTATGAAGCAAAATATAACCCAAAAGCTAATACACAACATATAATTCCAGTAAATTTATCAAAAAAAAATTTAGAAAAAATATTAAGTATTGCTTTAAAGGCACACAAAACTCTAGGATGTAGAGGTATTACTAGATCAGACTTTAAATTTTATAATAATAAGTTTTATTTGTTAGAAATAAATACCCAACCTGGTATGACGAGCCTATCACTTGTGCCTGAAATTGCAGCCTTTTATGGCATAAGTTTCATTAAATTATTAAAGTGGATTTTAAGTGATGCGTCAAAAAATAGGTAAAAAAGTTTTAATCTATTCATTTATTTTAGTACTTTTTGGAACTTTTAATAATCAAAAGTTATCAGGGTTAAACTATTTTGAGCTAAAAGATATTATAATTGAGTCATCTGAAAATTCATTTTTTTCAGATATATTAGATAAAACATCAGATCTAAAGAAATCAAATATTTTTTTAATTAGTAGGGACAATATAAAAGAAATAATAGAGAACAACAGTTTAGTTGAAAATTATTTTGTTATAAAAAATTATCCATCAACGATAAAGATTAAAATTATTAAAACAAAGTTTTTGTCAAGATTAAATATTGATGGAAAAATTTTCTTAGTGGGCACTAATGGAAAATTGACTAAGGATTTCATTCATAATAATGATCTTCCTTTTATATTTGGAAATCCAACTATAAATCAAATTTTAGATTTTAATAATACAATCAAAAATTCAAAATTTAATTTTTATGAATTTTCAAATCTATTTTATTATAAATCTGGAAGGTGGGATTTAGAAACTAAAGATGGAGTTATTATCAAATTACCTAATGAAAATTTATTAAAAAAACTAGAGGAAATTTTTGATATTATTTCAAATATAAATTTTACTAATAAAAAAATAATTGATGCTAGAGTAAATAATCAAATAATTTTTTATGACTGAAGATAATAATTTTATAAATTTTTTTTTTATTAAAAAAAATAGTTTTTTAATTGCAAGTTTTCTAAAATCAAATTTGACATGTTTATATCAAAATGAATTAATTTTAGACAATTATGAAAGCAATTCAATAACAGATAAAATTAAAAAATTTCTAGATGATAATATTTATAAAATTGAAAAACTTAATAATCAATTTATAAAAAATATTAACTTAGTTATTTATGATGAGAGATTTTTACCAGTAAATATAAGTATCAAAAAAAATGTTTCTGGAATACTTTATTTTGAAAAAGAAAGATTAAATCTTTTATCCAAAATTAAAAATGAAATTGAATTAAATTATAAAGAATTATCAATCATACATTTTTTAGTTAATAATAATTTAATTGATAGTAAAGATATTGATTTTAGAAAAAATGAGGATCCAATAGTTTGTAAAAGTTTATCTATTGAAATAACATTTATCTTGTTTCCATTATTAGATATTTTTAAATACCAAAAAATTTTTGCCGATTATCAAATTTCTGTTAATAAAATTATATCTGGAGAACATTTAAAAGATTTATCCTTATTAGAAGAAGTCAATGAATTAGAAATGGCCTTGAACATTTTTTTGGGAAACAATCCAAAAGAGGTAATTTTATTATCAAAAAAGTTTAAAAAAGAGGGTATTTTTGAAAAATTTTTTCATTTGTTTGGTTAAATTGTCATATCTCGTAATATTAGTTGTTTTTTAAATTTTGTGTCATCACTTTAAAAGTAATGAATGTCATATTTGAACCAAAAAACAATTAGAACAGACTTAAGTTTTAGTGGTGTTGGTCTTCATAGTGGAAATTTTACCAATATAACTATTAAACCTGCAGATCCGAATTCTGGTATTTTGTTTAAGCGTATTGATTTAAAAGAAAATAATATTGTAGTGCCAAATTTTGCCTATGTAACTAATACTTCTTTGAATACAACTATAGAAAATGCCCATGGTGTAAAAGTATCTACAATTGAACATTTGATGGGAGCTCTTTTTGGATTAGGTATTGATAATGCCTTAATAGAAATTGATAATGAAGAATTGCCTATCCTGGATGGTTCAGCAAAATTATTTATTGAAAAAATTATTTCTTCAGGATTCAAGACTAGTCAAATACCAATCAAGATTATTAAGATATTAAAAAAAATTGAGTTTAAAGAGGGAAATAGATTTATATATATTGAACCTTCAACACTAAACCTTAATATTAACTTTGAACTAAAGTATAAAAATAAAATTATTGGGAGTCAAAAAAATACCGTAAAAGTATATGAAGATGATTTAACAGATGTTTTTAACTCTAGAACCTTTTGTCTTTTTGAAGATATAGAAATGATCAAAAAAAATGGTTTAGCTAAGGGTGGTAGTTTAGAGAATGCAATCGTAGTAAAAGATGATAAGATTTTAAATAATGAAGGACTTCGTAACAATAAAGAATTCGTTAACCATAAAATACTTGATTGCATTGGTGATTTGTTTACCTCGGGATATAGAATTATTGGAAATGTAGTTTGCTCACAAGGTGGTCACTATATGACTAATCAATTATTAAAAAAGGTATTTAAAAACAAAGAGAATTTTTCAATAATTGAAATTAAGCAAAAAAATCTTCCACATACACTCATAAATAAAACATTGTTCAAATCTATTGCATAATTTTTATAGATATTTTTAAAATTCTGATAAATTAAAGATATGCTTATAAAAAAAATTAACATTATATTATTAATATTTTTAATATTATTTAGTTTATCTTGTTCCAAAAAGATTGAAAAAAAATCTACTATTTTAGAGGAAAGTATTGATTTACAAATTTTAGAAGCATGGAACGAAGGTTTAAAAGAACTTGAAGCAGGGGATGCCTTATACGCAGTAAAAAAGTTTAATGAAGTTGAAATTTTATTTCCACAATCTGATTGGGCTCCAAAATCTACATTGATGGCAGCTTATGCTTATTATTCTCAGGATTATTATTTTGACTCAATTGAAGAAACCAAGACATTTATTAAGAAATATCCGGGCCATAAAGATAATGATTACGCAAATTTCTTAATGGGTATGGCTTATTATGAACAGATTGTGGATGAAAAAAAAGATTTGAATTCTATTTTAATGGCCAAGTCTCAATTTGAAAAAGTTGTTAAAAATTACCCAAACACAGATTATGCTTTAGATGCACATTTTAAACTTGATTTAATAGCAGACATTCTAGCTTCCAAAGAAATGTATATAGGAAGATATTATTTTGATAAAAAAAAATGGATTCCTGCAATTAATAGATTTAAAAATATTATAAAAGATTATGAAACAACTATATATGTGGAAGAGTCACTTCATAGACTTGTTGAAATATATTATACAATTGGATTAGAGGAAGAAGCAAAAAAATACGCACAACTATTAGGATACAATTACCAATCATCAAAATGGTATGAGAAAAGTTATAGCGTTTTTGAAAAAGAATATAAAAAAAATAAAAAAGATGAAGATCAAGATGAGAAAATACTAATAAAAAAATTTAAATCTCTATTTGAGTGAGATGAAAAAAAAAGAAATTTTACAAGAATATAAAAAAAAAATAAAATTATTAAAGAAATACAATTTATATTACTATGATAAAAGTAATCCTTTAATTTCAGATCAAATTTATGATAATCTAAAAAAAGAAATAATATCACTTGAAATACAAAATAATTTTTTAAAATCTAAAGATTCTCCCCAAGAAATTATAGGCTTCAAACCATCAAAAATTTTTAAAAAAATAACACATAAAGCCCCAATGCTTTCTTTAGCAAATGCTTTTACAGAAGAGGATTTAATTAACTTTGAAAAAAAAATATTAAATTATCTTCATCAAAGCAATGTTAATCATATTCAGTATTCAGCAGAACCAAAAATTGACGGTATTTCAGCTTCATTAATATATAAAAAGGGAGAATTTATTTCTGGACTTTCAAGAGGAGATGGTAAGGAAGGTGAAGATATCACATTTAATTTAAAGACAATTAAAGATATCCCCAAATATATAAAAGCAAAAAATTTTCCAAATGAAATAGATATTAGAGGAGAAGTATTTATTCAAAATAGTGACTTTAAAAGATTAAAACAAAAATTTGCAAATCCACGTAATGCTGCATCAGGAAGTCTCAGGCAAAAAGATCCAGAAGAAACAAAAAAAATTCCATTAAAATTTATTGCATATACTTTTGGATATGTAGATCAATTAAATATTGATAATCAATTTGAATATTTAAAAAAATTAAAAGAATGGGGATTTAAAACCAATCCTCAAAATAAATTAATTAGCGGTGTTAAAAATTTAATGAAAAACTATCATGAGATAGAAAAAAAAAGAGCAGAATTAGATTTTGATATAGATGGAATTGTATATAAAGTTAATGACTTTAATTTGCAAAAAAGACTGGGAAATGTAGCTAATTCTCCTAGATGGGCGATAGCTCATAAATTTTCAGCTGTTAATGGTTCGACTGTAATAAAGGATATTGAAATTCAAATAGGAAGAACGGGAGCTTTAACTCCTGTAGCAAAAGTTGAACCTATTAATATAGGTGGAGTAGTTGTTTCTAATGCAACATTGCATAATGAGGATGAGATCATCAGAAAAGATATTAGAATTGGAGATACAGTTTTAATTGAAAGAGCAGGAGATGTAATTCCGCATATTATTGAAGTAGATTTTTCAAAAAGAAATAAAAATATAAAAAAATTTATTTTCCCTAAACATTGTCCATCTTGTGGTTCAGAAACTGTTAAAGAATTTAATTCCATTTCAAAAAAAGAAGATGCGGTTAGAAGATGCACAAGTGAAGGTTATGAGTGTGAAAAAATTGCTATAGAAAAAATTAAACATTTTGTATCAAAAGATGCATTTAATATAGATGGATTAGGTAAAAAAATTGTTGAAAATTTTTGGAACATAGAATTAGTAAAACAACCACAAGATATTTTTAATTTAGATTATAAAAAAATAGAAAATTTAGAAGGATGGGGTAAGCAATCGGCATCTAATTTGAAATACTCTATTGAAGAAAAAAAAAATATTTCTTTTGAAAAATTTATATTTGCTTTGGGGATAAGACATATTGGATTAGAAAATGCAAAAATCATAGCAAAATATTTTAAAACATGTAAAAATTTTATTAATTTATCTATTCATAAAAATTTTAGCGAATTACTTGATATTGATGGAATAGGAGAAACACAAATTAACTCATTAAAAAAATTTTTTTTAAACAAAGATAATTTAAATGTTTTATTAAGCCTACAAAAACTATTGAATATTAAAGATGCTGTATCAATTAAAAATGATGGATTTTTGAAAGATAAAACTTTCATGATTACTGGTAAACTAATAGATATTAGTCGAGCAGAGTTAAAATCTTTGATTGAACAAAATTCAGGTACAATTATTAGTAGTGTATCAAAAAAACTTGATTATTTAGTGGCTGGTGAAAAACCCACAAAAAGAAAAATTGATAGTGCAAATGAATTAAATATTAAAATCATAGATCAAAATGAATTGCTTAAAATGTTAAAAATGACTAGCTAACCACTTTTTTTCATTAGCTGTTAAATATTTAGATAATCTAGAATAAACATTTAGGTGATATGCAAATAGATAATTTTTTTCATTTTTTGTTAATAGTTTAAAATTTATCAAATCCTTATCAATAGGAGCTAAAGTTAGATTTTCAAAAAATAGATTATTATTTCTTTTTTTCACATATACCAAGTTTTCAATTCTTATTCCGAAACTTTTTTCTTTATAGTATCCTGGTTCATTACTTAAAATCATACCTTCTAAAATTTTAATATTATTTAGTTTTGAAATTGATTGAGGACCTTCATGAACATTTAAAAAAAAACCAACTCCATGGCCAGTTCCATGAGCATAATCTAAACCACTCATTTTCAAAAATTTTCTAGCTCTGATATCTATCTTTTTTCCTGTATTAATTTTATTAAGGTTTGTATTTGCTACAGCAATATGACCTTTAAGAACCTTGGTAAAAATATTCTTAATATTATTATTTGGTTTTGAAAAACAAATTGTTCTAGTTACATCGGTTGTTCCATATTTATATTGTCCACCAGAATCACATAGAAAAATATCAGATTTATTTATTATCCTACAACTATCTTTTTTTGCTCTATAATGAACAATTGCTCCATTTGGCCCAGCACCAGCAATTGTCTGAAAACTTGGAAATAGATATTCTTTATTTTTTTTTCTAAATTTTTCTAATTTGTTTTGTGCATCAACTTCTGTAATTTTTTTTTTATTAATATTTTTTATCCAATAAAGAAATTTAGTTAAGGCAGCACCATCGAGAATATGAGATTTTATCATATGATTAATTTCTTTTTTATTTTTTAATGCTTTTAATAAATATGAAGGATCTTCATCGTCAATAATTTTAAATTTAGATTTAATTATTTGTTTGTAAAATATTGAACATGATTTTTTATCAATAATAAATTTTTCACCATTCAAACCAATAACTAGATTTTGAAAATTTTTTGGATGAACTATATGTTTTGGATTAATTTTTTTTTCTTTGATAAGTGTTTTAACTTTATAATTATCAGCAATTAAATAAATTTTTTTAGTTTTACTAATTATCAATCTACAATTTGGGATAGGACTGTTTGGATTATCATGACCTCTAATATTTAAAATCCAAGCTATATTTTCTGGTGCAGAAATAAAAATATAATCTGCTTTTTTTTTTTGAAGATAAGTAGCTATATTAGTTATTTTACTAAAATGACTTTGTCCTACAATTTTATCATCTAATGAATAAAATGGTTTATTTCTTTTTAAAGGAAATTTTTTAATTTTATCAATTAAATTATTATCTATTATTTTTACTTTATTATATTTAAAAAAATAATTTTTTACTTGGGATGAATTCAATAGTTTTGAATCAATACCTAAAGTTAAATTTTTGAATAATTTGCAATTAATAATTTTATCATAGCTTACTAAAGTGAAATATTTTCCTGACTCTATCTTTGCTTGAAGAGTATATCTACCATCTACAAAAAGATAATTTTTGTTTTTTAAGATAATTGCAATACCTGCTGACCCACTAAAATTTGAAATGGTTTTAAGTCTATTAATCTCTGAATATTCTGAAAAATATTCGTCATTTTTAGGTATAACATATCCATCTATTTTATACTTATTAAAATAATGTCTTAACTTTTTGATTCTATCTTTAATCATTTAATTCTTTTTTGATATCTTATCCATCCTGGACTTCTACTGCCTTCTTGTATTTCAAAA
>Ga0222719_10001412_pt1 | contig 23347 bp, 18 predicted proteins | sample C33_34DmetaG_FD_165039 | JGI IMG/M metagenome (GOLD analysis project Ga0222719, IMG submission 165039) | Estuarine water microbial communities from San Francisco Bay, California, United States - C33_34D | ecosystem: Environmental > Aquatic > Marine > Unclassified | place: USA: California...
TTATTATTTCTTTTGACAATTTTTTTTTGTCCCTTTTTGAACGAGACAACTACCTTTTCCTCCTGATTGTCTTGGTTGTAGGTGCCGTTAATTACGAAAAATTCCTCGTTGTGTCTGATGTTTTGGACAGATATCGGATTGAAATAACTCTTGCAAAACGACAGATGGTAAATAGCATCAAGAATATTGGTTTTGCCCTTGCCATTGTCTCCCACAATACAGTTGATTTTTGAACCAAAATCGAAATTTTTTTGTTCGAAATTTTTATAATTGACTAATGAAAGATGCTTTAAAATCATAGATGCAGAAATGCTGCTAAGGCACTGAGTTCGAAATTACAATATTTTTGACTTCTAATTCTTGATATTTGTTATATTTTTGCGCTGAAATTAAATACACATGGCAACTTACAAGAAACGCGGATACAAACCTAAAACCAAATCTGAAGCAATCGAAGCTCTAGAGAAATCTTCAACTACTGCTGGGGTTTTCAACACCTTGGATGAGGGAGCTTCAAAGACTGAAATGTGGGTGATTAAAAATCAGCGTTTTATATATGCTTTGGTGGCCTCTGTCGCTATTGTAGTTTTAGGGTCATTGGCCTACCGCAAATACGTCAGTGAGCCAAACGCTGCTGAGGCCGCAGATGAACTCTATGTTGCCCAAGAACTTTTCGATGCTGCTTTCGTTGGTTCAGCTCAAGACTCCTTATTTTCGATAGCACTTCAAGGTGAGGATAGTAAGTCTGGCATGTTAGGGGTAATTGAGAACTATGGCAGTACGGGCTCTGGGAACCTGGCCAAGTATTACGCGGGCATCTTGTATTTAAATTTAAAAGATTATCCAAAAGCTATCCAGTATTTAAGTGATTTTGACACTGATGACTCATTATTAGAACCAATTGCTAAAGGGGCTATTGGTGATGCTTTTGTTCAATTGGATCAATTGGAGGAAGGGTTGGATTACTATACTAAGGCTATTGAAGCTTCCACAAACGATTTCACTACACCGATGTTTTTAGACAAAGCTGGGCAATTGGCTTTACAGCTCAACAAAGCGGCATTGGCTTTGACTTATTTCCAGCGTATTAAATTGGAATATCCAAGTAGCAAACAAGCATCTACTGTAGATGTGCTGATCGGAAAAGCTGAAGTATTGGCAAAATAATGGCCACTAAAATGCGACAGACCAACGCACCCAATCGGATTTCCATGGCCGACAGGTTGCGTGTTGGTATTACAGTCGCCGAGTGGAATTCTGATATTACTGAAAATCTCTTTCAAGCTGCGTTCGATACCTTGGTTATTCTTGGGGTTAGTCCGGAAAATATTACACGTTCCAATGTTCCTGGAAGCTTTGAATTGATCTATGGCAGCAAGTGTATGCTAAATAGCAATGTGGACGCTGTCATTGCCATCGGTAGTGTCATTAGAGGAGAAACGAGTCATTTTGATTTTGTTTGTCAAGCGGTGTCTTTTGGTTTGGCAGAACTCAATGCGAAAGAAAAAACTCCAGTGATCTTCTGCGTTCTCACAGATGACACGCTGCAGCAAGCCCAAGATCGCTCGGGTGGTAAACTAGGCAACAAAGGTTCTGAAGCGGCAGAAGCAGCCGTTCGAATGGGTCTGTTGAAAAAAGCAAACTTCGATTGAGTATTTGAGAAAAGCGACCGCCCATCTCTTTTAAATTGCTTAATTTAGTCCTTTGAAATCCTTTATTTTGCGAATCAATTTTTTTAAACAACGTTCTAATCGTCGGTACAATTACACCCCTAGATATTACAAGGGTAAAGAATTAGATAATCCTTATGAAATGGGATCTCGTTTCGACCGATATCGAGAAACAACTAATGCGGGTGATATTTCCTCAAAATGGCTTGAGGAACGCAAAAACAGTAGAACTCGCAATAATAGAGGTTTGTCTAAAAGAATGCTGATTATACTGCTAATCTTGATTTTGATAGTCCTCTACATTTTGGATTTTGATTTATCCATATTCTTCAGAAGATAGACCATGACAGACTGCATTAAATTATTGCCAGATCATGTGGCCAATCAGATAGCAGCTGGAGAGGTGGTTCAACGCCCTGCCTCTGTGGTTAAAGAATTACTAGAGAATGCCATTGATGCCAAAGCAACAATTATTCAGTTAGTGGTCAAGGATTCAGGAAAATCTTTGATTCAGGTTATTGATAACGGCACAGGCATGAGTCCAACCGATGCCCGATTGAGTTTTGAGCGTCATGCGACTTCTAAGATTACCACTGCCAACGATCTTTTTAATTTGAGCACCAAAGGTTTTCGTGGTGAGGCTCTGGCAAGCATCGGTGCTGTTGCTCAAGTAGAATTGAAAACCAAGCGTCCAGCTGATGAGGTCGGTTGTCTGATAAAAATGGAAGGAAGTAAGGTAATTGACCAAGGAGTTACTACCTGTTCCACAGGCACCTCTGTGTCAGTCAAGAATTTATTTTTCAATATTCCAGCGCGCCGAAATTTTCTAAAATCTGATGCCGTTGAGTTTCGTCACATTTTAGACGAATTTCACCGCGTGGCCCTGGCTCATGAACAGCTAAAATTTGTTTTGACTCACAATAATACAGAATTGTTTCACCTGCCGGAAGGAAATTTGAAACAACGGATAGTTGGCATATTTGGTCAAAAAATTAATGACAAATTGGTTCCTATCAATGAAGATACTGATTTGGTGGAGGTTTCTGGTTTTGTTGGAAAACCATCTCACGCTAAACGAAGCAGGTCTGAGCAGTTTTTGTTTGTAAACAATCGCTATATCAAAAACGCATATCTCGGCCATGCCGTTGAAAACGCTTTTGAAGGATTGCTCGCTGCGCCATTGCGTCCTAGCTATTTTCTATTCTTGAAGGTTGACCCTCATTCCATTGACATCAATATTCACCCGACCAAAACAGAAATTAAGTTTGAAGATGACCACAGTATTTATGCCATTTTAAGAGCCGCAGTTAAACACAGTCTTGGACAGTATCAAATTGCACCTGTTTTAGATTTTGATGGAGACGTGGACCTCGGGCCATCTTATGGACAAATGAAGCAAGGCGCCCAAGCTCCGGAGGTTTCTTTTGATGGTCAATTCAATCCTTTCAAGGCTACTCAGAAAGGTTCTTCGTATACGCCCAACAAGGCGACTAATCCCAATTGGGAAGGTTTATATATCGGACTTCAATCTTCTTCTAATTCCAACGATGATCATCATTTAGAACAATTTGAGGATCGAACGAGCAGCCAGCTAGCTGCTTTTGATGCCCCTGAGCAAATACAATCCAAATGCTTTCAACTCCATCGAAAATATATTGTAAAACCTCTGAATAAGGGTTTGCTTTTCGTTCATCAAAATCGGGCCCACCAAAGGGTCTTATACGAAGATATTCTGCATAAATTGAGTGATTCAAAAGGCCACTCCCAGCAACTATTGTTTCCTTTAACATTGGATTTAAATCAGCGAGAGCAGTTAGCTCTAAAGGAACTGAAAGATACTTTAGATCATATTGGATTTCAGTTTGAAGGTGATCACGATGTAGTGCTAACGGGTATTCCAACAATGGTACCGGAGTCTGAGGTAGGTTCTGTTTTAGATCAATTGATTGAAACAGCCAATTCTGAGATTTCAGGTCAGCATTTCAGTCAGTCTGATTTATTGGCTACAGCTTTGTCTAAATCTTTATCAGTGCCTACAGGTAAGGCACTCAGTCAGGAAGAGCAAATAGATTTATTAGACAAGTTATTTGCCTGTCAAGCACCAAACGTCTCACCCGATCAAAAACCCACTTTTTCAACTTGGTCTCTCGATGACATTAATCAAAGCTTTTAAATTTATTTTTTATGAGAGGAATTAGCGATACAGTAAAGCATTTAATAATTATTAACCTAATTGTATTTGCGGGTGCCTTTTTCATGGGAAACAAAGATCTTTTCTTCGAATGGTTCGCGCTGTATTTTCCTCACAATGATCTGTTTAAGCCTTGGCAGTTAATCACACATATGTTTATGCATGGTGGGTTTGAACATATTTTGTTCAATATGTTCGCCTTATGGATGTTTGGCACAACTGTTGAACAGGTTATGGGTCAGAAGAAATTTTTGTTTTTTTATATATCGTGCGGTCTTGGAGCGGTTTTTTTGAGTTTTGTAGTTTATTATATCCAAGTCATGCCGCATATATCAGAGCTTGAAAACGCAGGGTTTTCAGGTGATTTGATCACCCAACTGATGAATTTAGATATAGTTCGCGCCGATCGTTTTGAAGGAAGAATATTGTACGAGAAAATGGGACCAATACTTGAAAATTATGGACTATCCACCCAATCAATTAACGACGACTTGTTTATGGATATATTTAAGTTAAATACTGTGAATTTTCAGTCAATGGTGGGGGCCTCTGGTGCTATAATGGGTGTCCTTGTGGCTTTCGGAATGTTATTTCCAGAACATAAACTGATGTTAATTTTTCTTCCTATTCCTATTAAGGCTAAGTATTTTATTCCAGCAATCATAGCTTTGGATTTGTTTTCGGCCCTAACAGGCGTTTCAATTTTTAGTCCAAGTAACACAGCCTATGTAGCTCATATAGGCGGTGCCCTTACTGGTTTCGTCATCATGTATTTTTGGAGAAAAAATCAATTTGATAAGTACCGTTGGAACTGATGAATTCATGGGTTGATAAATGGCGAGATAGCTGGCGGAGTTTTGATGTGTTCAATCGCATTATAGTTGTCAACGCATTAGTGTTTGCTATTGTTTCTATTTATTCTTTGACCGGTCTAAAGGCCCAATTTAATCTTCAGAATTGGCTCGCTCTACCTTCAGAATTTTCAGATCTCTTATATCGACCGTGGGTAATTTTCACCTATGGCTTTGTGCATTTTGATCTTTGGCACTTCTTTTTTAACATGCTAGTCTTTTACTGCCTGGTGCAATTCTGCCAGAATTTGGTTAACCCAAGGCTTACCTTGAATGTATTTTTTATGGGTATTTTGGTCGGTGCTGCCTCCTTTTTGTTGGTCAATAATCTTCTTGTTATGAGTGGCAATTCACTGGGAGGTGGTTCATTGATTGGAGCATCTGCTGGAATCAGATCTCTTTTGATATTTTTAGCCGTTTATGTGTCGCACTATCGGGTTCGATTGTTCATGTTTACCGTTGAAATGAAGTATATAGGCATGGCTGCCGTCTTTTTTGATTTAATGGGCCTAATTGGGCCAAATGCTGGAGGTAATTTAGCTCATTTAGGCGGTGATTTTTTGGGTGCGCTGTATGCCTATCAATTGAAAAAGGGTGTGAATATAGGATCGGGATTTGAACAATTGATGGCGTCGGTAGTGGGTTGGTTTAATTGGAACCGCAATAGGGGCTTTAAAAAAGTATATCGGCAAAAAAACACCGACTCTATGGGTAGTCATTCAAAAGACGAATTCCAATCTTTTACGAAGCAAAAGCAAATTGATTTGATTCTCGACAAAATCAGTAAAAGTGGTTATGAAAGCTTATCTCAGAAAGAAAAGGATTTTCTTTTTAGATCAGGAAAATAATTGTCATGAGTAAGTTTTTTAAGCATTTTGTCTTTTTTATCAATAGTGTGGTGGCTGTATTTACCATTTGCGGGTATTTGCTTCCTTTCCTCAAACCAAGTCAGTTCAGGGTGCTATCTGTTTTGAGTCTGATTTTACCGGCTCTCATTGCTGTTAACGTGATTTTCGTATTGTACTGGCTGTTCCAATTTAATCGAAAGGTCCTCCTTTCCTCAATTGTGTTGGTAGTAGGTTACCCTTATATGTCTTCTTTATATCGGTTTGAACCACAACCGCAAGACGCGGACCTAAGTATCATGAGTTATAATGTCAGACTTTTTAATTTATACGATTGGATTAATAATGATAAAATTCCTGAAACCATAGCTGACTCGGTATTAAAAATTTCTCCTGATATTGTTTGTATTCAGGAGTTTTATTCGGCTGCTCCTTTTGAAATGCCAGATTATGAATTCCGATATCTGCACATCAAAAACCAAGGATCCAAAATTGGTCAAGCGATCTATTCCAAACTCCCCATAATTAACAAAGGTTCGGTGGGTTTTGAGGGTACAACTAATAATGCCATATTTGCCGATATTGTCACGGCAACAGATACCATTCGTATTTATAATCTTCACCTACAAAGTTTAAAAATAACTGCGGATGTAGCCTCATTTTCTCAAGAACAGGCGGAATTACTTGTCCGGAGTATGGGCAAAACCTTTGTAAGGCAAGAAGAACAAATGAACCAATTTTTGGAGCACTTGAAGACATCGCCATATGCCGTTGTGATTGCAGCTGATTTGAACAATACTGCCTATTCCTATGTTTACAGACGTTTGACAGAAAACCTATTAGATGGATTCAAAAGTGGGGGCGAGGGCTTTGGCTCTACTTTTGATTTTAGATCTGTTCCCATACGAATCGATTTTGTGTTTACGGATAAAAAATTTCTTACCACCAACCAACGTACATTGTCTTGGGGATTATCAGATCACAATCCTATTTTGGCGCATATTAAGTTTCCCTAAAGTCGATTGATTCTAAAGATAAACGCAGCAGATAACGCTTTGAAGCTGGACCCATGTGAAACAGTAAGTCGAGTAGATTTAGGTTATGTACAAATCCAATATCGTTTTCAAAAACCTGAATGTAGCGTGAGTTGTTACTGCAAATTAACTGTGTATCAACCATTCCTCTAAAATCCTTCTCTTTGGGATTCTTTTCAAATATGGATGTAAAGTGCTGTGCAGCTGGCAGATCCATAAGTTCGAATAGGGCCTGCATACACTGTAGATTGAATTCAAATAGTTTATTTGGACATGACCTAAACAGTTCTTCAATATCATCTTTATAGAATTCAAAAAAAGGCGAATTACTATACGAATTAGTGATGCTCTTCCAATGTTTCAGTTTCCAGGCATGATCTTCACTGATCAGTACATCGCGGTACAGTTGCCTGTTTTTTTGAGTAAACTGAACAGGAACAGTCAATTCCAAAGCCCCCGTAGGAGATAAAATTCGAGTTCTGTTGCGGAAAGTTTGCTTTTGATAATTGTCGTTTTGCTCCCAATTGATATTTCGATTCTGAGCTACAATAGCTCCAGTCCAAATCGAAGGAAAATAGGTGGGATGCAATAAGACAGCCATTCTTATTGTGCTTTGCGATGTCTCCAGCGTCTGTAGCCCCACCAGCCTAGCAATAAGGCCAGGAATGGAATAAAATAGGAAATAGGTTTGCCACTGCCACTGACAGTAGTAAAAAGTCGATCCCATCTAATTTTATTAAATCCACTACCATTGCTGTCCCAACTCATCCAGATAAAAACTGGTTTGCCAACGACGTGGTCGAAAGGTACAAACCCCCAAACCCGGGCATCTTGAGAGTTGTGTCTATTGTCTCCCATCATCCAGTAGTAGTCTTTCTCAAAGGTGTAATTATCGGTCTTTTTACCGTTGATGAAAATAGTATTATCACGGACGACTAATTTTTTGTTTTCATAAACGCGAATAACCCGCTCATACAATGGCAGATTGTCTAGAGTCAAAGCTATGGATTGGCCTGCCTTGGGAATGTATAGAGGCCCAAAATAATCGTTATTCCATGGGTATTTAGAATGATTGGGGAAAATACCTTGACTGGCTTCTCCAAGTTGGTCAGTATCGCGAACCAGTTTTTCGACGTTTGGATTGTTTTTGAAATCTTCAATAACATCATCGCTAATAGCCATGAATTTGTATGTATTTTGTCGATTTATGATGCCAAAAGGGTCAGTTATGCCATACATATCTCTCATATTTTTGGCATTGAACTGATAGGACTTGGGCTGTACCAAATATGAAAATTGAAGTTGGGCCCTGTCTGGTAGGGTGTTCTTTTGACCATTGATGTGAACATAGCCGTCGATTACCTCTAGCGTATCACCAGCGACAGCAACACATCTTTTGACATAATTGGTTTTTTTATCAATGGGTTTGTAATAGTACTTGTCCGTGTAATACATATTCATCATGGTATCGACAGGCCAATTGAATACTACAATATCATTGCGCTCAATGGATTCAAATCCTGGAATTCTCATATAGGGCAATTCAAACTTTGGAAGATAGGATTTGATATTTAGCAGGGGTAAAGTATCATGTACCATGGGAGCGGCCACCGTAGTCATGGGAATTCTAGCGCCGTAATGAACTTTACTGACTATTAAAAAATCGCCTACTAGCAAAGATTTTTCCAACGATGAGGTGGGAATGACAAAGGGTTGGAAAAAATACGTATGGACAAAGGTAGCTGCAACAATGGCAAAGAGGATAGAACCCACCCAATCACCAGAGGAAGATTTTGGCATCAAATCTCGTTCTGCGACAAACGAATTGTCCGAGGAATAATTGATTACATACAAATAGAGTCCAAAAGTTAGAACCACTAAAACGGTATCGAGTTTACTATTTTTTCCAAAACTCCGAGCAGTTTCCACCCAAACTACAGGAAACATAATCAAATTGATCACTGGTAAAAAAAGTAAAGGCACCCAATACCAAGGTCTATTGATGATGCGCATTAAAATAATAGCGTTAAAAATAGGTATAAAAGCTTGCCAAGACTTTTGTCCTGCTTTGCTGTATAGCTTCCATGTCCCCAAGCCGTGTAACAGTTGAATGGTCAAAAAAACTATGATAAGGTCTGTGAAATTCATGTCTAAATTGTTTGTTATAGGTAGTTGGTGCTTTCTTTTTGTTACAAATTTATTGGCTTATCAAGAACATCTTGCATGCTATAAATGCCTTTTTTATCCAAAACCCATGCAGCTGCTATCAATGCGCCTTGTGCAAATCCGTCTCGACTATGGGCTTCGTGTTTTAAGTAAATTGTATCTGTTTCAGATTTGTATTCTACCAAATGTGTTCCAGGTACAGCACCTTCTCTTAGTGCCTTAACGAGCATGGTGCTGTCAGTTTGTTTTTTGGAGTCCAAAGTCCAATTCGAATATTTAGTTGAAGCACATATGTCCTGTGCTAAACTCAATGCCGTGCCGCCCGGGGCATCTTTTTTTTCAATGTGATGGATTTCTGTAAGTTCGATGTTATATGATTTAAATCGACCCATCATTTGAGCCAAATACTCATTCAGTTTAAAGAACACATTGACACCTAAACTAAAATTTGAAGCGTATAGCAACGTGCCCTTATTGGTGTTGCAGATTTGGGTTATTTCTTCGAATTTTTCCAACCAACCTGTTGTTCCGGAAACAACTGGTAATCCCGCCAATAGAGCCTTTTTGATCAATATGGGGGCCACTTCTGGCGTGCTGAAATCTATGGCTACTTCCGCATCTCGAAAATCTATTGAGCCATGACCGCTATTTATTTTAACGATAACCTCATGCCCTTGATGGGTTGCTATTTCTGCAATACGTTTCCCCATTTTTCCAAATCCCAACAATGCAATTTTCATATCAAAAAACAAGATTTAATTTGAGGCCAATCGATGCCGAAAAGTCATAACTATCGAATTGCAAATTTGGTTGAAAACTCAATTGGTCGTCAATATTGTATTGCAGCAAATGGGCTTGAACGTTGGCATTAATGATATTCAAAACATAGGCGCCCGCGGCCACTAAAAGAGAAATTTCTTTATTTCTAGACAATACCTTTTGAGCACGCACCAGTCCGTCATTGGAAACTCTTGGATTCGCGCCGTCTCCCCAAAATTCATCGTCGGAAAAGCCAGCAAGCCGCCGCTTGTATGCGTCTCTATAGCGGTTGTATTCTTCGTTGTTTTTTACATAGAAATAGACCCCTGTTCCTATACCTGCGTACCAAACTGGAATCCAAAAATACTTTTTGTTATATGCCTGACCGAGGCCAGGTAGTATGGCTGAATAGAAAGCAGCTTTAGCTGGAGTTAGTGGTTGAAAAACATAAGCATTGAGACTATCGGCTTTTTGAACGGCCACTAAAGGGAGATCAGGTCGTGCCTCCTGTTTTTCCGACTTGTCCTGCGCCATAGCCCCAAAACAAACCATAAAAAACCCAAGAACTTGTAGCAGCTTAAGAATCACCAGTCAGAATTTTTTTCAATTCAGCCAAATCCTTTGGAGATTCAAAGGAAATACTGAGTTTCCCTTTACCATCGGCTTTAGCAGTAATATGCACTTGTCTGCCTAGCGATTGTGTCATTTTTTTTGCTGTTTCAGTGAAATTGTTGGCAGATTCATTTGAATTAACAACAGACTTAGGACTAATGAGTTTTCTGACAAAATCTTCTGTTTGTCTTACAGAAAGCCTCTTAGCAATTACCTTGTCGTAAACTGTCAGTTGCTGATTGGTGTCCGACAGGCCAATTAAGGCTCGGCCATGCCCCATAGAGACAAAGCCATCCCTCATTCCAGTTTGGATGATTGGGTCGAGTTTTAAAAGTCTCAAGTAATTGGCTATGGTAGAACGATTTTTACCAACGCGATCGCTAAGTTGTTCTTGGGTCAAATTAATTTCACTCAATAATCGCTCATATGATAAGGCAATTTCTATAGGATCTAGATCTTGTCTTTGGATGTTTTCAACTAAGGCCATTTCCAAAGATTCAGTATCATTGGCTATTCTAACAAAAGCTGGAACGGATTCAATACCTGATAATTTAGCTGCTCTGAGTCGGCGTTCACCAGAAATCAATTGAAATTTTTCGAACCCAATTTTTCTTACGGTAATGGGTTGGATGATGCCCAGTTCTTTTATTGACGAGGCGAGTTCAGACAAATTTTGATCGTTAAATTGCGTCCTGGGCTGAAAGGGATTCACCTCGATTTTGTCGGTGTCAATTTCGACTATACTGCCTATGAGCTGTGCCGCATTTTTGTCCTGAGCCGATTGAATGTCATTAGCAGGATCTTTGAGTAATGCTGACAACCCTCTTCCAAGTGCTTGTTTTTGAGTCGCTTTGGCCATAAATAGTTTATTTAGTAATCAGTTCTTTTGCCAAATCTATATAATTTTCGGCGCCGCGACTGTCAATATCGTAATTTATTATTGACTTGCCAAAGCTCGGCGCTTCGCTAAGCCTAACATTCCGCTGGATAACAGTCTTGAACACCATGTCGCTAAAATGCTGTCTCACCTCTGACTCCACTTGATTTGATAGTCGTAATCGAGAATCGTACATGGTCAACAACAAACCTTCAATATCCAAAGCGGCGTTGTGTATTTTTTGAACGCTTTTTATGGTGTTAAGCAATTTGCCTAAGCCCTCTAAGGCGAAATATTCACACTGAATAGGAATCAAAACAGCGTCAGCCGCAGTCAGGGCATTGAGTGTTAATAAACCTAAGGACGGCGCACAATCGATTAGGATATAATCGAAGGCCTCTTTTAGAGGTAAAATGGCCTTTCGCAGCATATATTCTCTGTCCTCTTTATCCACCAATTCTATTTCAATAGCCACTAAATCAATGTGAGAGGGGATGACTGACACATTCGGGGAACACCCTTCAACAATACACGCAGCGGCCTCTTCCGTATGTTCAAGTAATTGATAGGTTCCCAAAGTTTGTGCGTCCACATCAATGCCCAGACCTGATGTAGCATTGGCTTGAGGGTCAGCGTCTATTAAAAGCACTTTTTTTTCTAATGCCCCAAGTGATGCTGCTAAATTCACAGTTGTAGTAGTTTTTCCTACGCCACCTTTTTGATTGGCTATGGCTATAATTCTGCCCATAAGGGGTTTTAATTTTAAGTCCTAAAAATAATATTATTTGCTGTGCGGCAAGAAGGAATTGCGATAAATCAATCAACAATGTTTCTATCAATAGTTAACACAATTACAATTGCAGTCTCTAGTCAGTTACTAAAAAAAATCGTAATTTGGTTTTCATTAAAATTATAAATAAAAACCATGAAAATAATTATTAAATCTGCTTTATTAGTGCTTTTGACTCTAGGAATAAGTCATTTATCCTCAGCCCAAATTACGAAGACAGCGAGCGTCGAAGGAATAACGGAATACCAATTAAATAACGGTTTAAAAGTGCTCCTGTTTCCTGACAATTCTTCACAGACGATCACTGTCAATATTACTTATTTGGTTGGATCTCGTCACGAGGGTTATGGTGAGAAAGGTATGGCGCACTTGTTAGAACATCTTGTTTTTAAAGGAACTCCAAAACATAAAGACATTCCTAATGAACTCACCGAACGCGGAGCTCGTGCCAATGGCACCACTTGGTATGATCGCACCAACTATTATGAAACGTTCAATGCTACCGAAGATAATTTAGAATGGGCCTTAGACCTGGAGTCTGACCGTATGCTCAATTCATATATTGCCAAAAAAGACTTGGATTCTGAATTTAGTGTGGTACGCAATGAGTTTGAGAGCGGAGAAAATTCTCCTTCAAGAACCTTGTCTCAAAAAGTCATTAGAGCCTCTTATATGTGGCACAACTATGGAAATTCAACGATTGGCAATCGGTCTGATATCGAAAGAGTGCCAATTGATAATCTCAAGGCGTTTTACAAAAAATATTATCGCCCCGATAATGCCGTTTTGATGATTACGGGAAAGTTTGACCAAAAGCGCACGCTAGAATTGGTTGAAAAGTACTTTGGAGCTCTCAAAAATCCATCCACACCTCTCAATGAGGTAGCTACCGTCGAGCCAGCGCAGGACGGCGAGAAGCGCGTTGAACTTAAACGTGTAGGGGATTTGCAATTGGTTATGGCACTTTACCATTCTCCCGCAGGCTCTGATGTCGATTATGCCGCTTTGACCTTAGCTCAAAATGTTTTAACTGACGCACCTTCTGGAAGGTTATACAAAGCCTTAGTGGAAACGCAAATGGCTTCTAGTGTTTATGCGTCCAATCCTTTTACTAAGGATCCAGGCTACATCAACTTTAACGTCAGTGTCCCTTCAGAAAAATCTCTGCCTGCTGCCGAGGAGGTTTTAAAAAATGTCTTAGATGATTTAAAATCTAATCCAATCACCGAGGACGAATTGAAGCGTTCTAGATCCAATATTATGAACCAATTGGATCAGCTGAGCAGGAACTCCGGTGTGATGGGGACCTATATGAGCGAGTTCATAGGTGCGGGGGATTGGCGCTTGTCGTTCATTCACCGAGACCGAATTGGAGGCACTTCACTCAACCAGGTGAATGCTGCTGTTCAAAAATATTTCATTCCAACCAACCGAACCATCGGTACCTTTATTCCAACAGATGCACCCGAGCGCGTTGAGATACCTCATAACGACGGAATTAATGACTTAGTAGCCTCCTATGAAGGGAAAAAAGCGCTAGATGTCGGAGAAGATTTTAATGTTGCCTATACCAATATTCAAAACCAATTGGATAGCGGAGTTTTGCCTAATTCTGGTATTTCATTCGGATTTATCGAAAAAGCCAACAGAGGGGAAACAGTTTCCTTATCGTTAGCCATCAGAACAGGTAATGTCGATGACTTTATGAATCAAGGCATGACAGCTAATTTTGTTTCAGCTATGCTTAATAAGGGCACAAAAGGCCGCTCAAGACAGGCGATTGAAGATGCGTTGAGTGAAATCAAGTCCTCGGTTTATTTTAGTGGTAGTAATGGAAAAGTATTTGCCAATATCAACAGCACCAAAGAGCACCTCAAGTCGGCGCTGGAATTGATGACTGATATGATTAAGAACCCGAATTTTGATTCAAGCGAACTCGAAAAAATCAAAACTGAGCGTTTGGCCAGGCTTGAAGCCAGTGCGTCTGACCCCCAATTTCTCGCTGCACAGCGCATGAGTCAAATCAATCAGTTTTTCCCTAAGGGACATCCCAATTACAATCCAAGTTTTGAGGAGCAAGTAGAAATGATTAAGGCCGTTAGCGTTGATAAATTACAAGCCTATTATAACGCTTTCTATGGTATTTCCAATAATGCGTCTTTGGTTGCCATTGGCACCATGGATGTTCAAATGGTTAAGGCCTTCTTCGAAAGGAATTTTACAGACTTTAAATGCGATAAGACCTACACTGAAATTAAAAATCCTTACCAAAATAATATTCCAGCGAATGAAAATATCATTACTCCGGACAAGAAGAATGCATTTACGATTGGTATGTTGTCGATAGAAGCATCAGAAACAGACCAGGATAATGCGGCTCTTCAGGTGGCGGGAACCATTTTTGGTGGTGGATTTTTAAACTCTAGGGTGGCCACTCGTCTAAGACAACAAGACGGTGTGAGTTACGGTGCTGGTTCTCAAGTCAGTTTAGATAGCTCATCTGATGATAAAAACTCGACTTTAATCATATACGCGATTTATGCCCCAATGAATGCGGAGAAGGTGCAAATTGGTTTCAAAGAAGAATTGGATCGATTTATTGCCGACGGTATCACTCAAGATGAATTGAACAGCGCTGTAAATGGATGGGTTCAGGGCAAAACAGTGTCAAGAGCCAAAGACAACGAACTGTCGTCTTTGATCAATAATAATTTGTATTATGATCGCGACATGTCTTTCCATAAGGAGTTGGAGTCTAGCGTGACTTCTCTTACAGTTGATGCGGTCAATGCAGTTATTAAAAAGTACTTTAAACCTCTTGAAGACTGGACGGTTGTCAGCGGGGGCGATTTTAAATAATCAACTTACTTTAAATTAAAAAGACCGCTTTTGCGGTCTTTTTTTTATGTCATTAATTTTCGGAGAATAGTGATAGCAGCCTCGCTGATATTGCTTCCTGGTCCAAAAATGGCGGCGACACCATGCTTAAGTAAAAAGTCATAATCTTGTTTTGGGATAACTCCACCGACAATAACCATAATGTCCTCACGACCATAGGTTTTCAAAGCTCGGATTACTTCAGGCACTAAAGTTTTATGACCTGCTGCAAGGGATGAAACGCCTAGTATATGAACGTCATTTTCAACTGCTTGCTTTGCGGCTTCTTGGGGAGTTTGAAATAGGGGGCCGATGTCTACATCAAAACCGAGATCCGCATAGCCCGTAGCGACTACCTTAGCTCCTCTGTCGTGCCCGTCTTGACCCATTTTTGCAATCATGACACGAGGTCGTCTGCCTTGTTGTTGGGCGAAGGTATCGGACAAGGCTTTAGCCTCACCGAATTTAGAATCGTTATTTATGGCTTTTTGATACACCCCGCTGAATGTTTGAATTTCGGCCTTATATCTGCCAAAAACAGTTTCTAAGGCTGTGCTAATTTCGCCTAAGGTTGCTCGAACCCGTGCCGCTTTAATAGCCAAATCTAACAAATTTTTATCTGACCTTGCACCAGCAGTGAGTTCTTTTAGAACTTTGGCAACCTCAGTTTCATTTCTGCTTGACTTGGTGGTCTTAAGTCTCGCCAGTTGGGAGGTTCTTACGGCCGTATTATCCACTTCCAAAATTTGAAGGTGGTCGTCCTGATCGACCAAAAATTTATTGACGCCCACAATTATATCTTGGGTGGAATCAATGCGAGCTTGTTTTCTTGCTGCAGCCTGTTCGATTCTCATTTTGGGAATCCCCGCTTTATTAGCTTCAGTCATACCACCCATGGCTTCAATTTCTTCAATCAAAGTCCAAGCTTTTTGGGCGAGGTCATTGGTAAGGGATTCGAGATAATAGCTCCCAGCCCAGGGGTCGACGGTTTTTGTAATGTTGGGTTCCTTTTGAAGATAGATTTGCGTATTTCTTGCTATTTGTGCAGAAAAATCCGTTGGTAAGGCAATGGCCTCGTCCAATGCGTTGGTGTGTAAACTTTGAGTGCCTCCAAAAACAGCTGCTGCAGCTTCAATGGTAGTTCGCGCAACATTGTTAAATGGATCCTGCTCCGTCAAACTCCAACCGCTAGTCTGGCAATGCGTTCTTAAAATCAGTGATTTCTTATTCTTCGGATTGAATTGTTGTACTATTTTAGCCCATAACATCCTAGCCGCTCTCATTTTAGCAATTTCCATAAAATGGTTCATCCCAATGCCCCAAAAGAATGATAAACGAGGCGCAAAGTTGTCAATATCAATTCCTTCCTTGATACCTTGACGAAGATATTCTAGTCCATTGGCAAGAGTGTAAGCCAATTCGATATCGTTCGATGCACCAGCTTCCTGCATATGGTAACCCGAAATACTGATACTATTAAACTTGGGCATCTTTTTACTGGTAAATGAAAAAATGTCAGAAATGATACGCATGGATGGCTGAGGTGGATAGATGTAGGTGTTTCTCACCATGAATTCTTTTAAAATATCATTTTGAATAGTCCCAGAGAGTTGATCTAATCCCACGCCTTGTTCCTCTGCTGCCACGATATAAAATGCCATAATGGGAAGTACTGCACCATTCATAGTCATGGAAACAGACATTTGATTTAAAGGAATTTGATCGAATAAAATCTTCATATCCTCAACCGAGTCAATTGCAACGCCAGCTTTGCCAACATCACCTGTTACTCTGTCGTGGTCAGAATCATAACCTCGATGCGTAGGCAGATCGAAGGCTACCGATAGGCCTTTTTGTCCAGCAGCTAAATTCTTTCGGTAAAAAGCGTTACTGTCCTCAGCTGTTGAAAAACCTGCATATTGGCGAATTGTCCAAGGCCGACTGACGTACATACTTCCATAAGGTCCTCTGAGGTATGGTGGTGTACCTGCACCAAAATTCAAATGGGTCAATCCCTCGATATCTTCACCGGTGTAATAGGGTTTTAAAGGAATCCCTTCGGCTGTCTGCGTAGAGCGCATCAGATCCTTTTGAGCCTTTGCAACGCTGTTGGATAAATTGATATGTTCGACAGAATGTCTCATGATTTTTCTTTATCTAATCTACTCAATTCAAGCGGTGCTGCTAATCTGCTGGTTTTAATCGATTTAGGGTTAGAGTCATAGACTGCTGTTGGTCTGAGTCTCTCCACTTGTGATGTCATTTGCTCCTTTTCGTTAACAAAAATATTGGCTCCAACCAGCACCATGTCTCCACGATCTAAGGATCGCTGTTCCTTTGTTGCACTCAATAAAATCATAGATTGGATGTGTTCCGATTGCAAACACTTGATAAACCCGCCTTTTTGTTCGATTTGTTTAAATATTTCCAATGCTTTCTGAGCTAATTTCTGGGTCAAGTTATTCAAATAATAACTGCCATCTGCCGGATTGTTCACCGCCTGAAAATAACTCTCGTTTTTGAGAATCAGCAATTGATTTCGCGCAATGCGTTGGCCGAAATCGTTGGGGTAGTGGTACTGAAAATCGTACGGTAAATTCACAATCGTATCAGCGCCACCAAGGATGGCGCTCATGCACTCTGTGGTGCCTCTCAATAGATTGGAGTTGTAGTTATAAATGGTTTTGTTACGCTCCGTTGTTTTGGCTAAAATATGACAAGGTAAATTATCCCACCCTAAACCTTCGGTTAAGGAGGCCCAAAGCCATCGCAATGCGCGGATTTTAGCTATTTCAAAAAAATAGTCAGATCCCACAGCAATTTCAAACATGAATTTGGGCAGTTGTGATGTAGTGTCAATAAGGTTAAGATATTCGTTAGCATGAGACAGTCCTAAAGCGAGTTGCTCTGCCGTGTTGGCGCCAGCATTTTGATATAATGCCATATCTACCGAGACATGATTTTGGTAGGAGGATGAAGTTTTTAGTCTTGTTTTAATCAGTTCAAGTTCTGTTGATGGGCTGTCGTGCCATTGTCCTGTTTTTGCCAAATGACCGATTGGATCGAGCTGGATAAACAGTTTCGATCGGAGGGTGTCCTCCAACTGATCTATTTTTGACACTCCACTTTCGGTGCAGGGCAGTTGAATGTGCCAGTTGATATCATAGTCGCTATACTTTTTCAAAAGTTCAAGCGCTTGCTCAATGGTGTAACTACCACCCAAACAGATGCTGTCTGCACCACCATTAATGGCTTTTAGTATAAAATCTGAAGATGCGTTGACCTTAGTGAATTCAATGTGTTCAGCTATTTTCCATTCGCCTGAACGATGAGGGATGTCGAGAGGACTGGCTTGGTCAGCGTGGTAAAATGGTACAACATCAATGCCTTCAGGACTCATCCAGCGCAGTGTTTCGAAGGTCTGGATTTTGAGCTCTGAAGCGATTTGCATTCGCCATTGTTTTGAGCTTACACCCTTAAAGCCGTCAAATAAATCTTGCTTAGACATCACGATTTTTTATTTATACTATCCTGAAATTCAATAATATATATGTCCTCGTCAGGTTGTTTGAGGTAAAAATGTTCTCTGCCGTATTCTTCAAGCCCTTCCTCAGTTTGAAGCTCTTTATATTCCTCTTGATCTTGTTCAATGGCATCTCTATAAAAAGTCTTCTTTTGTTCGAGCTGCTCAATTTCATCATTCAGTTCCTTGTGAATCAACCAAGAATTAGCATCAAAAAATAACATCCAAATTAAAAAGCCCACCCCAATCAAAAGGAATATGTTTTTGAAAGGTCGCTTTAGGTTTTTCCAAATGGTTTTGAGCTTTAGTGATTTCATCTGTTTCTGATGAGAGATTTGGCAATATTAATAGCTACAGTATTGTGATTGTTGTTCGGGATAATAATGTCTGCATATATTTTTGAGGGCTCAATGAATTCATCGTGCATTGGCTTTAAGGTGTTTTGATATCGGTCGAGTATCTCTGTCAAATCGCGACCGCGTTCAAGAGTATCTCTTTTTATGCGACGAATTAGTCGTTCATCAGCATCGGCGTGAACATACAATTTGATATCGAATAGGTCTCTGAGTTGGGGGTTAGTTAGCACCAGAATACCTTCTATAATTAGAACGTTACTGGGTTCTGTTCTTACAGTTTGACCCGTTCTGTTGTGTTGCTCAAAAGAATAGACAGGCTGATCTACTGCTTGTCCCATTTTTAATAATTTGACGTGTTGATAGAGCATTTCAAAGTCTATAGAGTCTGGATGATCAAAGTTGATAGCACATCGCTCTTCGTATGACAAGTGCGTGTTGTCTTTATAATAAGAATCTTGTGATATTAAATTTACCTGATCTTTGGACAGCTCCTCTAAGAGTTGATTAACTACTGTGGTTTTTCCGCAAGCTGTTCCTCCTGCAATGCCAATTATTAGCATAATCTTTGTCTTGTGTTTTCACAAAATTAAGATTATTTCTCAGCTTTTAATACTTTAGGCATGTGCTTATTGTTTTCTGTTGGCAAGCAGGGGAGGAGGCTCTCCAGTAAATGGATTCCACCGACCAATGGTCTTGACATCCATGCCAACAGCTCTTAGTACCGCCCGATCGCCATACCGTTGCCTCATTTTGTCCATAGCTATACTGAGGTTGGTTATTTTCTCGTCATTTTCAAATAAGTGCATTTGTTGCCCTCCTTCAACCAGATTACTGAAACGGATACCAACTAGTCGTACCAGTAGTCGTCTTTGATACAGGTTTTTATACAAATCCATAACTACAGGAGTCAGATTGTGATCCATGGCACTATATGGAATTTGGCGCTGCTGTGTGTATGTCTGAAAATCGGAATAACGTATTTTTACTGTTACGCAGGCCGTTAATTTATTACCGCGCCGAAGTTGATAGGCCAAATTTTCTGTCATTGCCATCAGTATGCTTTTTAACTTGATGTGATCGGTAGTGTCTTTTTCAAAAGTACGCTCCGTTGAAATAGACTTCCTTTCTTGATAAGGAATCACCGGACTGTGATCGATTCCTTGGGCTTTTTTCCAAATATCTCTACCGTGCTTTCCAAATACGTTTTGAAGCAATTCAATAGGCATGTCTTGTAGAGTTTGTATTTGTTTTACGCCTAAATCACACAAAGCCTTGTAGGTCACTTGGCCTACCATCGGGATTTTTTTAACAGATAATGGTGCTAAAAATGGCTTTTCGCTGCCTTTTATAATTTGTATTTCGTTGTTAGGTTTGGCTTCTCCTGTTGCAATTTTTGATACCGTCTTGTTTACTGATAAGCCAAAAGATATCGGCAATCCTGTTTCGTTGATGATTTTTTGACGCAGTTCCGATGCCAATTGCCGACAGCCAAAAAACTTATCCATTCCACTCAAATCGATATAAAACTCATCGACAGAGCTTTTTTCGTACAGTGGCACAGTGTCTTTAATAACATCGGTAACCTGATTTGAAAATTTGCTGTAAATACCCGTATTTCCTCTTAATATAATGGCCTCGGGACACAGGTTTTTAGCCATACGCATTGGCATGGCAGAGTGAATGCCAAAACGACGGGCCTCATAACTGCAGGAAGCTACAACACCGCGATCGGATGTGCCTCCAATCAATACAGGTTTGCCAACCAATCGATGGTCCAATAAACGCTCGCAAGACACAAAAAAAGTATCTAAATCCATATGAACAATAGCACGTTGATCTGTTGTCATGAGGCAATTTGTTTTGGAATTTCACTGTATCTGGGGTCTGGAATTACCGCCAATTGCTTCAGTTGAATGACTTCAATAACAATGGCATCGAATTCTTCGACTACTTTTCCTCTAATAGCATAAACACCACGTCCAATGACAGGATGTTTTTGAACTATAGGAGGGAAGTGAACTGTATCGATAAATCGACCTTTAAAGTCCAAAAAAGTGCCGAAATACATGCGGTCTCCGTTTTTGGTCCGGGCGCGTTTTAGAGCTATCAAATAGCCTTTAAGCTCAACTTTTTGATTGATGTGGTTGGGCAGGTCTTCAGCGCAGAGACCTTTTGAAACAGGAGTTTCTAATAGGTCAAACGGACTACATAACGGGAAGCCTAAAAGTTCAATTTCATCAAAAGCATTTTCGCTCATAGCAGTACTCAGACAAGGTATTTTATATGACTTTGGGCGGATATCGAAAAGATTGGCCACAGCCGACTCTTGCTGCTCCAAAGATAATTTGGCATGAGCCTCCCAAAGTAATTCCCGTTTGTTAGGATTGAGGCTGCGAAAGGCGTTGATTTTAATCAAAATGCTGATTTGGTCTAAGCTAATTGTCACGCGCTTGACAAAGTCATGGAAGTCTAAAAAACAACCATTGAGCAGTCGCTCGTTTACCAGTCGTATGACAACACTGTGCTCTAAACCGTGAAGAAACTTAAAGCCTATATAAAGAACTTTGCCTTGGACAGAGCTTTCCCATTGGCTTTGATTCACACAAGGTGCTTGGATGTCGGCACCGTTTAGTCTGGCTTCATTGACGTAGAGTTCAGTGCTGTAATAGCCTCCGAAATTATTGATTACTGCTGCCATATACTCAATAGGGTAGTGGGCCTTCAAGTACAAGCTTTGGTAGCTTTCAATGGCATAGGAAGCGGAGTGACCTTTAGCGAAGGCGTAGCCGGCAAAACTTTCAATTTGACGCCAAACCTCTTTAGTGAAATGGGGGTCTTTTCCAGAGTCTTGACAGTTTTTAAAAAACTGCTTTTTGACCGTCATGAACTCATTTTTAGAGCGGTATTTCCCAGACATACCACGTCTTAGCATATCGGCTTGGCCAAGGGTCAATCCTCCAAAATAATGTGCTACCTTAATGACATCTTCTTGGTAAACCATCACGCCAAAGGTGTCGGGCATGATGCTCAATAGAATTGGATTGACTGTTTTTCGGCGATTGGGCTCTCGCTTGCGTAAGATGTATTCTCGCATCATTCCCGAAGAAGCTACTCCAGGTCGGATAACTGAGCTTGCTGCGACCAAGTCCAAATAGGTTTCTACTTGAAGTTTTCGAAGTAACATTCTCATAGCAGGTGACTCTACATAGAAACAACCGACAGCGTTGGCTTGTTTGAGTAACTGCTTGACTTTTAAATCTTTTTTAAAATGTGGAATGTCGTGAATGTCTATAGGATTTTGACCAGGGTGATTTTGGGCAACAATATTTACGGTATCTTTTATTTTCCCCAAGCCTCGTTGACTGAGGATATCAAATTTGTATAAGCCCGCATTTTCTGCAGCAACCATGTCGAATTGTACTGTTGAAAATCCTTTGGGAGGCATAAAGCTTGCGCCAAAATAGTGTACCGGTCGATTGGCAATAATGATGCCTCCAGCGTGAATACCTAAATAATTTGGCAACCCTTGAAGTCGTTCGCTGTATCGAAGCACAAGTTGTGAGAGTTGATCTAGCTCGTTGGGATTGTATAAGCCTTTGCTGAGTCGGTCTATTTCGCTTTTAGGTAAACCAAACACTTTTCCCAGTTCGCGTATCGCAGCCCGTCGTTGAAAGGTATTGTAGGTCGCTATAAGAGCTACATGTTTGAATCGTTGGAAGATAAAACGGGTCATATTGTCCCGATCAGTCCAAGAAAAATCAATATCAAAGTCGGGAGGATTGACGCGATAGAGGTTGATGAATCGCTCGAAATATAAGTCCAATTCAATGGGATCAACATCAGTTATTCGAAGCAAATACGCTATAATGCTATTGGCGCCACTACCTCGTCCAACATAAAAATAACCCTTTTGTCTGGCATATTTTAGAATGCGCCAATTGATTAAAAAATAGGACACAAAGCCCATGGTTTTGATGGTTTCCAATTCTTTATCGATGCGATCAATAATTTTTTGACTGGTTTTGGGGTAGCGATAACTTAAACCCTGCTGGGTGAGGTGTTGTAGTAAGCGAAAATCTAAATCGGCATTGTCGGTATAGGTCTTTTGATTGTTAGAGTTGCTTATGTTAAAGTCGAAATCAGACTCACAAGCATCCAATAATTGATTGCTTTGTTTTACCAAATGAGGCATTTTAGAAAACTGATTTTCAAGGCTTTTTGGTGATATCAGGCAATGAGTGGGTTGGCTTTGTTGGTCTGCAGATAATTTACTAAGTAGGGTATTGCAGTCAATCGCGCGAAGCAGTCTGTGGGTGTTGAAATCTTTCTGATGTCGAAACGACATACTTTGTAGTGCAACTAATTTATGCGGCTGATTTTGCCAAATGGAAAACGGAATCCGATTCATGTCTGTTGGACTTACGCCTAAGTACTCGTGTGGTTTTAAATCGAACCTATGTCCAATGGCATAGGGATAAATAACCAAACTGTCCTTTAAGATGGGAGCCGTATCTGGAAGTGTAAATTTCGATTGATGTAGCAAGTCCGACAGATAAGCATTGATACTGGCAAACCCTTCGGCACTTTTTGACAACAAAATAAATCGTTGTTGGTGATCCACTCTGAAGTCGACGCCTACAATGACTTTGATCCCGTGCTGTTTGCCCAAACGAATTGTCTCTAAGCAGGCAGAAGTATTGTTGATGTCGGTCAGCGCAAATTGACTGACCTTGTGGTCTCTGGCCCATTCAACGAGTTCTTCAGGAGCTATGGTGCCGTGTCGCAAACTGTAATAG
>Ga0222719_10001413_pt1 | contig 23331 bp, 27 predicted proteins | sample C33_34DmetaG_FD_165039 | JGI IMG/M metagenome (GOLD analysis project Ga0222719, IMG submission 165039) | Estuarine water microbial communities from San Francisco Bay, California, United States - C33_34D | ecosystem: Environmental > Aquatic > Marine > Unclassified | place: USA: California...
CCAGGGCTTCGACAACGCCGACGACATCCCGCTCGACTGGACGCCGGACTTGGAAGGCCACAAGCGTGACTCGGACGTGCCGGAAGACCTGAAGCGCGCCGAGGTCTGGGAAATCTGGCACAAGCCGAAGCGTGAGCGTCTGTGGGTCGTCAAGGGATATCCCTACATCCTGCGCGCCGATGAAGACCCGTATCAGTTGGAAGAGTTCTGGCCGTTGGCGGAACCAATCCAAGGCGTGTGGACCAACTGCACATTTGTTCCGCGCTCGCCCATCGTCGAGTATGAGGACCAGATTGACGACCTCGACGAGATCACCGACCGCATCAGCCGGCTCACCAAGGCTCTGAAGCGGCGCGGCGCCTATGATGCAGCCATCAAGGAACTGAAACGCCTCGCGCGCGCCAACGACAACGAATTCATCCCGATTGAAAACTTCGCCGCGTTTGCTCAGGCCGGCGGGTTTCAGGGTGCGTTCCAGACGGAAGACCTGAAACCCGCCATTGATGTGCTGACTGGTTTGTACGCACAACGTCAGCAGCTCATTGAGACGATTTACGAAGTCACGGGCATCTCAGACATCATGCGCGGCCAGAGCCAGGCGAGTGAAACGGCAACGGCGCAATCAATAAAAGCTCAATACGGCTCGGCTCGCATTAAGGAGCGCCAACAGGACGTGCAACGGTGGATTCGCGACACTATGCGGATCAAGGCCGAACTGATCGCCGAGCACGTCGAGCCCAACATCCTGATGGAGATGACCGGCGAAAATCTGCCGTCAATGGCCGAGCTGCAAGCCCAATACGCCCAGATGCAGATGCAGGCAATGATGACTGGCCAAAAGCCGCCACCGCCACCGGGCGAGGACGTGCTGACGATCGACCAAGTCATCAAGATCATGCGCTCCGACCGGCTGCGCAGTTACCACATCGATATTGAGACGGATTCGACGATCTTCGAGGACGCCGCCCAAGAGAAGCAGGACCGCGTTGAGCTGTTGCAGTCCATGGCGACATTCATGAACAACGCGATGCCGTTGGTTCAGATGGGTGGCCCGCCGATGCAGAAGCTGACGCTCGCCATGCTGGAATTCGGCGTGCGTGGCTTCAAGGGCTCCAGGGCGATGGAAGACGCCCTCGACGAGATGAAGCAGGAGATGGAAGAGCTGGCGCAGCAGCCGCCCGAGCCGCCACCGCCTGACCCGCAGGAAGAGGTCGAAAAGCTCAAGCTCCAGGGTCTTCAGATGAAGACAGAGGCCGATCAAGCCAAGTCTCAGATGGACATGCAGGCCAAACAGCAGCAGCTCCAGGCCGACATGATGAAAATCCAGGCCGAAATCGAAGCCAACTCGATCGCCATGCAGCAACAGCTCGCCAAGCAAGAAATGGACATGGCTGCATACACTCGGAAATTTGAGCTGGACATGGAACGCATGGAAGAGATGGCAGAGCGATCAACGGAGGATCGTGACTGATGCCTTTCGATCCGCGATACCTCATCCTGCACGACTATGGGCAGCTCCCGTCAAACCATCCGGCGGGCAAGCCTTTAGGGTTCAATCCTTATCATGCGCTCGTTTCTGGCGGAAAAGTCCAATATCGCTACCCCGATAACCCTTATGGTCAGAAAGCGCCTCACGCCTATCGGCTGAACCCTCAGAGCCTTGGCCTAGCATGGGCTGGACCGGTTGGCGGGCAGCCCGGACCCGAAGACTTGGAAGCACTTCGCGCCGAGATTGCGAGAATTAAGGCGCAATATCCAAGCATTCAGCTCATGAGCCACGGCGAAGCCTACGCCAAGCGGGGTCAGCTGCCGCAAGCCTCAAAACTTGGTCGTGGTCTTGATGAGGCGTCATGGCGAAAGGCTCTTGAGGCCGACTTTCGCGCCAATCCTAGTGCTCCTGTACCTAGCCCTCAGTCTGTATCACGAATGGTCACAGGCCCAGAACTGGGACAAGTTCCGCCGGCTGCTCCTGTAGACAATCGGGCCATGGCTGCGGCTCTGCAAGCACCAACGCCACCTCCTCCGACGCAGGCACCACAACAGCAAGACCCAGTCATCCGCGCACTCCTTGATCAATGGACCTATGGGGCGAAAGCATAATGGCGAGCCTCGGCGAACTTCTCGGCCAATACCTTCTCGGCCTCCCGCCTGAAGCGGAAGTCGTGGAAGGTACGCGCGGCGCGATGCTGCCGGGTGCGAAGTATCGCCTGCCGGACGGGTCGGAACGGTGGAGCCTGGCGGCGCCGCAGCCTATGGCCGACGCCTTGATGGCGGTTGGTGCAGCCGGTGGCCGCGCCCAAGACCCGAACGCGCCGCAAGGCTATGTGAGCCAAGGATTGATCCAGCGTGGTGCCGAGGGCCTGGCAGGGTCGGCAACCCTCGGCAGCGTGGTTGCGCCAAAGCCAGCCAATGCCGTGGCTATGGGGTTAAACTTGTGGCATGGAAGCCCCTACAAGCACAACAGATTTGATAAGTCAAAAATTGGCACGGGCGAAGGTGCTCAAGCGTTTGGGCACGGTCACTATTTGGCAGAGGCGAAGGGAGTTGCCAAATCATACAAAGATGCGCTGGGCGGAAAGGTATTTGGTCCAAATCCGACTGGTGGGCCAAGATATGTGGTTGACGGCGCATTATATGATAATTCTAACCCGACGCATTACGCAGCCAGCAAAATCAAGGCATTGGGCTCGCCTGATGAGGCGATTAAAGATATTGAATACAGATACTGGTCAGAGTTTGAAAGCCCCGAAGCCAGAACAGGAAGTCCGAATTTTTCTGCGGAAAAGGCAGCGGCAAGAGCAAAAGCAGATGAGGCCATCGCGTTAATCAAATCTGGCAATGTGCCGGAAATGAAAACGCCAGGTTATTTGTATAATGTTGATGTGGACGCAGAGCCCAATCAGTTTCTTGATTGGGATAAGCCGTTGAGCGAGCAGCCGGAAATTGCTCGTGCGCTCGGTTTTGATGACCCATCAGCAATTGAGGCGCGGCGATCTGATATAATGAGCCAGATACCACCGTCGCAAAAGCCATTATCCGATATGTCGCTTGATGATTTGTTTGGCACACCGCAGCAACAGCAGGAGCTAGGAGCGGCGCTGCGTGATGCAGGCACTGGGTTGAGGGACTGGACGGGCTTGACAGGTCAATCGCTTGTTAAGGGCGGCCATTTAAAAGGAACGCCAGAGGAAATTGCCAATCAATTACTTGCTGCTGGGCTTAAAGGTGTGCGGTACTTAGATCAATCTTCAAGGTCATATAATCCATCTGTCTTGCCGGAAAACCCCATATCAAACGAAGCGCGTAGGTTCTTGAATCAAGCGGACGGTGACCCAGACAAGGCACGCCAGCTATTCAAGGAAAGCAACCCTGGTGAACGGTGGGCAACTTCTGAGCGTGAAGAAATATATAAAGTCTTCCAGGAGGCGGGCAACAAACCGACTCGAAATTATGTTGTTATGGATGATGACATAATTACGATTAAAGACATCCTTGCCGCCAACCCGCTTGCCGGTGCCTTGATCACGCCTGGAGCCGGTGCCCAGAGGCAGAGCGGCACAACGATATCGGACATTTTGCCTGGCGAGAAACTTCTTACGCCGGAAGAAGTCGCAGACCTTGAGTTTTCGCGCAATCCGCAGAGGGCAAAGCGCAATCGACTTCAAGAACGCGCGCGCAATGCAGCTCTGGCTCGCGCACTAGCAGGGGGAATCTGATGGCACGCGAAACCTACGTCCTGAGAGACGGCAAGTTGGTGCCGAAGGCGGAGGCCAAGCCTATCGTCGGCGGCGCCTACTACATGCCCGACATCACGCCGTTCGAGACGCAAGACGGCACGCATATCCCGTCGAGGAAGCACCTGCGGGACTATGAGAGAGCTTACGGGGTCCGCCAGGTGGGCAACGATATCAAGTTACCGTGGAGGGGATGATGTTTGTGCACGCACTCGATTTGGTTCGTGAGCTGAAATATCTTTACGGAGAAGAAGGCGAGGTAACAGTGCCGGCAAAGCTGTTCACGTTCATATTCAAAGAAACGCCGGCAGTGGATCGCTTTTCAACAGAAGGCGAAGACCGCGTCCATCTGACGTTCGGCAGCTTTAAAGTAATCGCGGGGGATAAGTGATGATTGACGAAGACGAACAGACAACCGTGACGGAAAACGGCGAGATTGAACAGATCGACGATCTCTCGAAAGCAATTTACAGCGCAATTGATGGCGACGATGGTGCCGAAACAACCCCAGAGGTTGATTCCGCACCCGACGGCCGTGCACGCGACGAAAAAGGACGGTTCAAGGCTGCTGACGATAGCGCCGAACCGGCAGAAGATGAGCCTGTAGAAGCGGCTCCAGAGGGCGAAGAGCCCGAGGACACCGAGCTAGAGGCTTCTGATGAGGCTGTCACCGAGGAACCCGAACGCCCCGCATGGGACGACGGTCACTTCCGTGGTTGGGAGCCCGAACACCGAGAGAAGTTCAACGCGCTGCCTCCTGAGCAACAACAGGTTGTGATGGAATTCAAGGCAGCAAGTGATGCTGCTCTCACTCGAACGGCCCAGGAATTCGCCGAATACCGCAAGGGAGCTGACCATCTGGTCCAGACTGCCCGTGAAGTGCAGGACATCTTCGCCGCCTCAAATATGAGCCCTGATCAGGCTCTCAAAGGCTATGCGGGGATTGAGCGCACGCTCACGTATGGCACGCTTGACCAAAAGATGCAGCTCCTCGGTGACATCGCGAAGCACTACGGGATTCCGCTCGATATGTCGCAGGCCGTGCCTTGGGATGCTGACATCGATCAGCTTCGCGAGGTTCACGACCGTGATAGCCGGTTGGCTCAAGAGCAAAGCCGGATCGCACAGCTTGAAGCCCAGGTTCAACAGTTCCAGCAGCAGCAACTTTACTCGCAGATCGAGAGCTTTTCCTCGGCATCCAATCCCGACGGCAGCCCAAAGTACCCTCATTTTGATGTGGTCAGAGGCGCGATGGGTCAGTTGATGGCGAACGGAGCGGCTCAGAGTCTTGAGGAGGCGTATGAGAAGGCAGCGAAACCGATCGAGGATCGGATCGCAGCCGAACTCGCCGCGCGTTCCGCGAGTACCGTTGCCCGCCAGCGGGAGGCTGTTGAAAAGGCCAAGCGAGCTGCACCCATCAAGAAATCGCCTCGGGCTGCCCTCAACGGGCATTCATCCGAGCCAACGACGATTGATGATGCGATCTCCGCCGCGCTCGATTCAGCCGGCTTTTAACCATCAGGAGCCTAGACAATGGCAACTCCAAACAGCTCGTTTAGTGACATCATCACGACGACCTTCCAGGGCTACTCCGGGAAGATCGCCGACAACATCACCAACCATAACGCTTTGCTTCGGCAGATCGAGCGCAAGGGCAACATGATGCCGGCCACTGGCCGGACGATTGTCCAAGAGATCGACTTCGCCGAGAACGGAACGGTGATGTGGTATTCGGGGAGTGAGACCCTCGATACGTCGGTTTCCGACACCTTCACGGCCGCCGAGTTCAACTACAAGCAGCTCGCCGGTAACGTCGTGATCACCGGCCTGGAAGAAGTCCAGAACTCGGGCCGTGAGGCGATTCACAACCTGGTTCGCGCTCGCATGACCAACCTTGACCGTTCGCTGCGTAACACGGTCGCAACGGCGCTCTATGCCGACGGCACCGGCTCTGGCGGCAAGGAGTTCGGTGGTCTTCAGGAACTGGTCGCAGACACCAACACCAACACCGTTGGCGGCATCTCCGGCACGACGTATTCGTGGTGGCGTAACTACGTCTACGACTTTTCCACGCTCTCGATCACGGCCTCGGCCACCACGATCCAGACGGCCATGAATACCTCATGGCTTAACGTGATCCGTGGTTCCGACATGCCTGACATCATCGTGGCTGGGACGACGTATTTCACGTACTACTGGGACAGCCTTCTGGCCAACCAGCGGTTTACGTCGGACGCCGAAGCGGGCGCCGGGTTCACCAACCTTGTCTACAAAGGCAACGTGCCGGTGATCTTTGACGACCAGTGTGCTGCCACTCGGATGTATCTTTTGAACACCGATTATCTGTTTGTCCGTCCGGCTAAGGGTCGCTGGCTGAAGCCACTGCCCGACAAGTCCTCGGTCAACCAGGACGCGATCGTCATGCCGATTGTCCTCGCGGGCAACATGACGGTCTCTAACCGCAGCCTCCAGGCTGTGATCTGTGCCTAAGCGCAATCTGAAGGAGAACTAGCATGACTTATCGAATCTCTACTCCGCAGGGCGCTTGGCAGCCAATCGCTGAGACGTCCACGACCCAACGGCATCCGCTGGGCACGATCGTCACGGCGCACGAGCCTGGAACTGGGGAGGGCGAGTTCATCTACCTGACCGGCGTGGCGTCAACCGTTGCTGGCTCGCTGGTCAGCTACAACACGTCTACGCATCAGACGACCCTCGCGGCCGTTGGTGCAGGCGTTCCGCTGCCGCTCGGTGTGGCCATGTCGGCCAACGTCGCCAGCCAATATGGCTGGTATCAGATCGGCGGCCTGTCCGAGGTCAAGAAAGCCTCGGCCACGTCGCTGGCGGCTGGTGTGGCGCTCGGTGCCAACACCGGTGTCGTGATCGCAGCAGCTACGGCTAACGCGATCCAGGGCGCTGTGGTGGCCACCGTGGCCTCCGCTACGTCGGGCACCGCAGCAGGATTCGTCACCTGCATGATCAACCGTCCTGCAATCGCAGTGGCGTAACAATTGGCGGGGGCTTCGGCCCCCGTCTCCTCCGGGGGGAACATGGCAGATATTCACAACACAATGCACGGGCCGATTCCATACGCGCGCCAAGGCATCGAGGTTTTGCACTGGAACGAGGGCACCACCATGCCGCTCGTGATACCGGTCACGATGCTGTGCAATACCAGCGACGACCTCCGTATGGACAACATCCGCGCCAACAGCGCGAAGCCGATCGATTGGTTCATTGCGGGCGAGGAATGCTTGCAGACGGCGGTCATCGTCGGTTCTGGACCGAGCGCACGCCACGACATCGAAGCCATCAAGGACTTGGCTGCCGACGGCGCCTTCATCATCACGGTCAACGGCTCTACGAAGTGGCTGAACAGCGAGGGATTGATCCCCGACGCTCAGTTCATGATTGACGCCCGCATCGGCAATAAAGAGCTGATTGGTAAGGCCAAGCACTATTATCTGGCGTCTCAGGTTCACCCCGAGGTCGTCGACGCTGTCACCGGCGACAAGACGCTCGTGCATCTGGTTTGGGATCGTTTGGAGGAATGCCTGCCGCGACCGCGCCCAGCCTATACCGAAATTGGATCAGCCTCGTCTGTCGGGCCAGTTGCCTGCTTTCTGGCGTATGCCTTGGGCCACCGCACCATCGAGCTGTTTGGGTTTGATTCCTGCCACGAGAGCCGGGAGCGCAGCCACGTCGCCCCGCAGCGCATTAACGAATCCGAACCGTGTTCATGGGTCAAGTTCGGCGGCAAAGAATACCTGTGCAGCCTCGTCATGAAGCAGCAGGCCGAGCAGTTCCCCGACGTCAAGCTCGCGCTGGAGGGCATGGGCGCCACGATCCTAGTCAACGGCACTGGGCTTCTGCCTGACATTTTGAATGTCGCCCAGAAGGAGATGGACGAGGTCGAGAAATACAGGGCCATGTGGGATAACCCGCAATATCGGACAGTGTCGCCTGGCGCAAACGTTGCGGGTCGTATCGCAGCCTGGTTGCCCAGCAAGGCATCGGTGCTCGACATCGGATGCGGCACGGGGCGCGCGTCGGTCTATCTGGCGGAGGCTGGGTTCAACCCGACGCTGATGGACTTCGCGGACAACTGCCGCGACGAGGATGCGCTGAGTTTTCCGTTTATCCTCCACGACATCAGCCAGCCGTTCCACGTCTCATGGCGCTATGCCATCTGCTGCGACGTTATGGAGCACATCCCTCCCGAACAGGTTTCGATCGTGCTCGACAACATCGCAACGGCCTGCGCCGAGGTGTTCTTCCGCATTGAGTTCGAGCCTGACTACTTCGGCCCGGCAACGCTTGGCCGCCCGTTGCATCTCAGCGTTCATGATCATGTCTGGTGGACCGAAGAGCTGTCGCGCCACTGGCCAGAAGTTGATTACCAAGGCGACGGCGTCTTCATCGTTAGGAGGCCATAATGGCTACTTGCACCGTATACAAAGGCCCGATTGCACTTGGTTCTGGAACGGCTACCAGCGGCTCGGCAACGATTTCCAGCTACACCAGCACTGATGCTAGGTCCGAGGGACGTATGAACGTCACCGTGGCGATTACGTCTTCAACCCATACTGGCTCAACATTCCGTACCCGAGTAATCACCGACAACGGCACGTCACTGGTGCTCGCAGATGCATCACCGTTCGCAACCTAAAGGGGATAAATAATGGATCAATCAGCAATCAGTCAGCTTGAAATTCCGTCACGGCTGCGCGCCGAGTTCTACTTTGACGACGATCACAACCGCGAGCTGTGCAAAATCTGGGTTGTCGGCAACACGTCGAACATCCTGAAGAAAGTCACGCCCGAGGTCATCGCGCAGTTTCCCCGCGAGTGGGAAGTCTACCAGAAGACCAAAGGCGAAAAGCCGGATGAGGCAATCGAAGGCACGCCACTGCGGGAAATCCCCGGCGTGTCCCGCGATGCAGCGGCTGTTCTGCGTTACAAAGCAGTTCGCACCGTCGAAGAGTTTGCCGGGCTCGATGAGCAAACGGTCAGAGACTTTGGCCCTGGCTTCCTGGAGTTCTGGCGCTCGGCCAAGAACCTCCTGGCAGCCCGTGAAGCGGACGAACTCCGCGCCATGCTCGCCGAGATGCAAGCCAAGAAACGCGGCCCCGGACGCCCTCGCAAGGACGAAAGCGAGCCGGATCAGGTCGAATTCCCTGACAACGCAGCCTAAGGAGAACGCGGCATGTCGCTTCTATCGATGATCCAAGACGTCACCGACCAGGTCGGCCTGCCGCGTCCCACCGCTGTGATCGGCACGTCCGACACGCAAATCCGTCAGCTTCTCGCCCTTGCCAACCAGGAAGGGCGGGAACTGGCAAGACGTGGCTACTGGGAAGACCTGACCAAAGAGCAAACGATTACCACTACGGCAACGGAAGAACAGTCCAACGCGCTGCCGTCGGATTACGATCGCATGATCGAAGGCTCGTTCTGGAACCGGACGCAGAGCCGCAAGGTTGCCGGGCCGATTGATCCCCAACGGTGGCAGGCGCTCAAGACCAACCTATTCAATTCCGTCTGGGATAGCTTCAGGATTCGCGGCAACGCTGTGCTCTGTTACCCGGTGCCGACCGCAGGCGAAACCTGGGCGTTTGAGTATATGTCCTTGAACTGGTTGACCAACGCCGCAGGGGATACCGAATACGCCGCCTGGCAGGCTGATGACGATGTCGGCAAGCTCTGCGAGTGCTTAATGGGCCTTGGCGTCGTTTGGCGATTCCTGAAGGCCAAAGGCATGGACTACAGCGAAGCCTATCGCACCTACGAGATGGAGTTGCAACAGCGCCTGTCAAACGACGGCGGAATGCGCATTCTCGATTTAGGTATGGATCAAGGTGGCTCTGCTGTGTTCGATCCCTTCACGCCGGAAGGGAGCTGGACGATATGAGCAACACGCCGGATCAACGCACTGCGAACATGGTTCATTTCCCGAATAAGGATGAGACGGACCCCAATGCGCTCGATGAATATCTTGATAATCTTGTCACGGGGTCTGGATTCGTAGCGATTACCGGAACGCCCGTAGATAATCAGGTTGCTGTCTGGACGTCTGCGACAAACATTGAAGGGACTACGGGACTAACCTACGACGGTAGCTCGTTTGGCGTCACAGGTAACATCACTGTCAGCGGCACAGTGGATGGCGTTGATATTGCGGCTCGGGATCACGACGCGGTGACGTTGGCGGGGACTGGCACGTACATCAGCCTTTCGGGGCAGCAAATAACAGTCGATCCGATTACAGAGAGCGACATCTCTGATTTAGGCAATTACGTTGATTACACCGGGACGCCAGCTGACAACCAGATTGCCGTGTGGACGGGTGACGGCACGATTGAAGGCACAGCTAACTTTACATGGGACGACGCCAACACCCTGTCTCTCACAGCATCCGGCAACTTGACCATAGAAGGCAACACGACCGGCACGTTTCCAACTCTTGTTATTACACAGCCTCACGCAACGCTGGGCGACAACTACATCAAGCTTCAGCACGCAACGTCTGGAAACAACACTTTTGTCGTACAGCTGGACGGCACTGAGTTTCTGGCGCTCCAGCTTGATAATACCGGCAGAATTGGATGGAAACTCAGGGAGTCTTCAGCAGCTTTAAGCGACTCAGCTGCCTTCGGCCAGTGGTGGGTCAAGGACGACACGCCCAACATCCCAAAGTTTACGGATGATGCGGGCAATGATTACAGCATTGTTTTAGACACCAAAGCGCAGACTATTACCAACAAGACAGCGGTTGAGTCGGCTATTTTTGAGGCCGACAACGGATACACGGTCGCAACACTTCCAACGCCGACCGTAGGCATGATCGCGCGAGTCACAGATGCAAACAGTCCTAGCGTTGGGAGTACGGTTTCAGGCAGCGGCGCAGCTGCGGCCCTAGTCTGGTACAACGGAAGCAACTGGACGGTGATTGGGGTCTAACATGCTAATGCGCGCACCATTGAAGCCAAACAGGGCAAGAGCCAAGGTCGTCGGCCAGGCCACCGTGCCCGCGCCCGTTGGTGGGTGGGACGCAGAGAGCCCACTGGCTGCCATGCCTAAGGACCACGCCGTCACGCTGGAAAACTGGTTCCCGCGTCCTGGCTACGTCGAGGTCCGCCGGGGGCACCAGTACCACGCCTGGGACGCCGGGACGACGCAGATCGAGACGCTTATGGTCTGGCAGGGGCGCAGCAGCTCCAAGCTGTTCGCCGCCGAGACCGACACGATTTACGACGTGACAACCAAGGGACAGGCTACGTCGTCGGTGAGCAGTTTGACCGATCCCTATTGGCAATGGGTCAATTTCACAAACTCGGGCGCCGATTACCTCTACATCGTAAACGGTGTGGATGCGCCGCGCCACTACAACGGGTCTACATGGGCCACGCCATCAATCACCGGCATCACGCCAACCGATTGCGTTCACATCAACGTCCATAAGAAGAGGATTTGGTTCACGCTTCTCAACAGCACGTCGGCAGCTTACCTTGCCACAGATGCTATCACAGGCGCCGCCACGACGTTCGAATTAGGCTCGAACTTTGATCGTGGCGGTTACCTGATGGCGATGGCAACCTGGACGCGGGACGGGGGATCAGGTGCCGATGACTTCGCAGTCTTCATTTCATCACGGGGGCAGCTGGCGATCTACCAAGGTACTGATCCCGCCAGTGCCGTGACGTGGAGCCTGATTGGGGTGTTTGATATCGCTGCCCCGATCGGCCGACGCTGCTTTCAACGCTACGGAAATGACTTACTCGTGATTACCGTCGAGGGAGTCTACGCGCTGTCCTCGATACTCGCCGTCGATACGGCCTCCCAGCAACGCTTGGCGGTGACGCAACGTATTACCAACGCAATGACAACGGCCGCACGGTCTTACGCTACCAATCAAGGTTGGCAATTGTGTGTTTACCCTAAGGGCACAATGCTGATCCTAAATGTGCCAACGGCTGAGTTTGTCACGGCAGAGCAGTACGTCATGAACACGCTGACAGGGGCCTGGTGCAAGTTCACCAGCCAAAACGCCGTGTGTTGGGTCGAATACGAGAATGACGTGTATTTCGGCGGTGTAGCTGGAGATGTGTACAAGGCGGACACGGGCGGCGCGGATGTCGCCACGCCCATCACAGCGACGGGTGAGACGGCCTACGACGCCTACCGCAACCCAGGCCAAACAAAGCGTTGGACGGCCATGCAGGCGCTCGTTCTGGCCGATGGCGGCAACTTCCCCTCGCTGGGGGTTTCGGTTGACTTCTCGTCTACCTCAACACTTTCCACGGTCTCTTCGGAAACGTTCAACCAGTCTGGCGTATGGGATGTTGGCACATGGGACACGGATATCTGGTCGGCCAATGCAACCCGATTCAACGATTGGACCTCGCCGACGGCGTTTGGAAAGTTTGGCTCGGTCAAGTTTCGCGCCCAGACCGGGATCAGCTTAGAAACCGGCGAGGCGGCGTATTGGGGTATCAGCGCGTGGGGTGATGCGTGGTCGAATAACGAGCACCAGAGCGATGACGTGATGCAGATCAATGGGTTTGTGATCACGTATGAGACGGGGGACTACTATTGACCCAGCTTGTGTTTGGACAGGATGAGGCAGTCTTGCAGTGGGCCTTGGCCCGCGAGCCGGACGGATTGACCCTGCGTGGCGCTACGTGGGCGATCGGGATGGTGGATCGCCACAATAACCCTGTCGGCGCGTTTTCGATCCTGCAAGTCAGTCCTGGCGGCGTCGAGATCGGCGTCGAATCCACAGGCGGAATCACTCGTCAAGTGCTCCGTGACCTATTTGCATTCGTGTTCCTGCATTTGGGAGCATCACGTTGCGAAATAGTGACAAAACGGACGAACAAGGTTATGAAGAAGCACGCTCCGAACTTGTTGGGATTTCGGTTCGAAGGTGTGCGTCGAGATTGGTACGGACCAGGCCAAGACGGCCTTGCGTTCTACATGACACCGCAAACCTGTAAATGGATCGAACACGATGAGCTTCGGAGCCCCAAAGCCGCCTAGCGCCAAGTCAATGGCGAAAGCACAACAAAAGGTCGACGAACGGAAGACGGCGGCCGAACTGGCGGCGAACCGTCCAGACCAATACGACCCGTTCGGCGGTTCCGTCCAATACACCCAGACCGGCAAGGATCGCTTCGGCAACCCGACCTGGCGCCAGGACACGTCTCTTGGCGAGATGGGGCAGCAGTATGCGACGGGCCTTGGCGGGCTTGGTCAGCAGTATTTCTCTGGCGCGCAGGATTTTCTGAACAATCCATTCTCTGATACTAGCGGGGACGCGTTTAATCGCGCTTACGACCTCGCGACGACCTACTCGGCGCCCCGGTGGGACAAGGACCAATCTGCGCTTGAAAACAAGCTACGGAACCAGGGCTTAGACCCGCAATCAGAAGCGTACAAAGACGCGCTCAACCAGTTCTACCAAGCCAAGAGTCAGAGCAACAACGACCTCACGTCAAGGTTGCAAAGTCAACTCTACGGTCAGGGCTTACAGGGCCGTCAGCAGCAGCTCGCAGAATTTTCCAACCTAACCAATCCTGGGCTCGCCTTCGGACAGCAGACGCTCAACCCGCAGGGCTCACCGTTCGCGCAGGTCGCCACGTCGTCGCCGATCAACATGCCGCAATTAATGCAAAACGAGTGGCAGGCTAAGGCATCCAACTACGGCGGATTGCTTGGCGGTCTTGGCAAGATCGGGCTTGGACTTCTTACAGCACCTATGACCGGCGGCGGATCGCTGTTTGGTAGCATGATGGGAGGTTTGATGCGCTGATGGCAAAACCTCCGATCTACCTCACCCCGGACGCCTACGCTGCGATGCAGCGGCAGGGCTCTGGCCAGCTCCAGGGCGCACAGCAAAGCCTCAACAACACCCGGCACTGGACTCAGGCGCTGGGTGACGTGTTGCTTGGCCTCGGCGGTCAGGCGCGTATGGATATGGCCCGGCAGGGCGAGACGGAGGCGTCAAGGGCCGCAAACGCCCGTCTGGCGGCGATGGTTGCCGGTGACGAGTCGGCTCTCAACGCGGCGATCCAAGACTCGCGCACGGCACAGGCTGCGTTTAACTACAAGTTGCAGGCACCGCAGCGCGAGGCGGCGGCGTTCAAGATGGCGCAGGCCAAGGAAAACGCACCTCTGGAACGTCAACTGATGCAGGCGAAAATCGCACAAGCACAGCGCAGAGCTAGTGAAGAAGCAGCCGCACGCTATGGGAAAACTGGGGCCATTTTCCAAGACCAGAATTCTGGTCAATTTTACACGGTTCAATTCGCCGATGATGGCACTCGCAAGATAATGCCACTTGAGGGCGGTATGACGCCGGCAGGATTGAGCCCACGCGCAGCAGGAGACAAAACGACAGCTGTTAAAGAAGCCGAAGCCAACGTTGCAGGTCGTCAGGGATTGGCAAAATCAGGCCGGTCAATGGCTGCTGCTGAGATTGGCGATGAAAATTTGTTCCGTTCTCTGGATAATGTAGAAAGGCTATCGTCACGATTGACGACTGGATTTGTTGGATCGATATCGAAGCACATTGCTGGAACGCCTGGCAGCGATTTGGCCATAGAGCTTCAGCAGATCAGAGCCAATATGGGCTTTGGTGCTCTTCAGCAGATGCGGGACAATTCACCAACCGGCGGAGCGCTTGGTCATGTAACGGAACGCGAATTGGCATTGCTCCAGAATGCGGAAGTTGCGTTAGATCAGGCGCAAAGTCTTCCTGCCTTCCGATCTGCACTGAAGCGCATTCGCGAAATCAAGAGGAAATATGCCGTTGAGCGTCGTAAGGCATGGGATCAGGACGTTAAAAGGTTTGGCGCTGAAAACGTGCCAAGCCCGTTCTTAAAGGACAATGTGCCACCCCAGGAAACGGCAGCGCCGCAAGGTGCCGGCGGGCGGTTTGATTTCGCTCCTGGAATGCAAACCCAAGGTCAGCAAGGTTCAGCTCCAGTGCGTCGCAAGTTCAATCCAGAAACCGGAAGGATTGAATAGTGGCCATAGAGATCGAAGCACCAGACGGCTCAATCGTCGAATTCCCTGATGGAACTCCAGACGCGACGATTGAAAAGGCCATGCAGGAGACGTATGGCAAGAAGACAAGTGGGCTTGGCGCTGCTGCCGCTGGCGTTGGTCAAGGATTGTTGTTTGGCCTGGGTGATGAGGCAGCAGCCGGCGCTGGGGCTGCCTATGACTACTTCACCGGACAAGGAGACTTTTCGTCATCGTATGACAAGCGCCTCAAAGGACAACGTGATTACCTGAAAGCTGCCGCCAAGGAGAACCCGGGCTGGTACTACAGCGGATTGATCGGTAGCGCCGTTGCGCTTCCGATGTCTGGCCCTGGTCGTCTTGCTGGTTTGGGTGCGCAACGTCTTGGCGCTGCCGGTCTGCGCCGTCTTGGTGTTGCTGGATCAACACCTGCAAGCCTCAGTGGCCGTATGGCAGGCGGCGCGATCGAGGGCGCAGCCTATGGCGCCGCTACTGGTTTAGGCCAGTCAGAAGGCGGCCCACAGGCGCGCATTGAGGGTGCAGTCGGCGGAGGCTTGACAGGTGGCGCATTGGGCGGTGCGGCTCCTGCCGTCATCCAGGGTGTTACGAGCGGCGCCCGCGCCGGACTCAACCGCATTCAAGACATCACCAGGCCACAGGCCGCCGCAACGCGAGACGTTGCCCGAGCCCTTCAGAACGCCGACCAAATCCCGCAAGCCACGCAGGACGTGATGACAGGCGGACTCGCTGATGACGTGCTGGTCAATCTTGACTCAAGCGCACGGGCGCGTGCGTTAGGCCGCCGAGCCGCCAACCTGTCACCGGAAGCACGCCAGACACTCGATGACGTTGTAAACCCTCGCCTTGAGGCTCAATCACAACGCGGCGCATCGTTGCTGATGCGTCAAAACCAGAAGCTAACCGGCAGCGCAGAAGACATCCGACAATCTCTTAGAGAGCAGGCGCGGAACGCCAATAGACCTGCCTATGAGAGAGCTTTTGCTCAAGGCGACCGGCCGCTCAACTCTCCGACACTGGAACGTCTCCAAAGCTCGCCCGAGTTCGTTGCAGCGATGAAAGAGGCGGTTCCTGAGTATCAAAATCGCGCTGTGATCGATGGCTACCAAGGCTTTAATGCCGGTGTTCAAGTGACGGATGATGGCCGCATCGTCTTTACGAGAAAACCAGGGGGGCCACCGGCCTATCCCAACCTCGCCTTCTGGGACACGGTCAAGCGCAAGCTCGATGATGCTGCGCAGAGAAATTTGAGATCACAAGGCAATCAGGGCTCAGCTGGCCAGCTTGCCAAGCAACTGCGCGACGAACTTGACACGATGGTCGGCTCCTACAAGGCGACCCGCAGCCAAGCCGCCAAGTTCTTTGGCGCAGAGGATGCAGCCACAGCCGGAGAAAACTTTGCCAAAGGCGGCGTTCGGGCCAACTGGCGCGAGGCGGCAAAGCAGCTCAAGAAGATGACGCAAGAGGAACAGAAGGTCTTCCGGGACGCTTACGCAAACGAATTGTTGCGCAAGGTTGAGGGCGTGAAAGACCGCGCAGACATTTCAAAGAAGTTCGCGCAATCAGCTAAAGATCGCGCTGAGCTTGCTATAGGGATGGGACCAAAGAAAGCGAAAGAGTTTGAGGCTTGGTTGCATCTAGAATCAATCGCACAAAAGGCTGTGACAGAGCTTCAGGGAAATTCAACGACAGCTCGCCAACTTATGGAAATGGGCGGTGTTGGCGTCGGTTCTGGGGTGATCTTCGGCGGCGGTGATCCAACGACGTGGCGGTTTTGGCAAAGCGCATTGATAGGCGGTGCAGGAGCCTATGGTGCTCAACGTCTGAACGCCACGGTTGCCGAACGCTGGGCCAAACAGGTTGCGGACCTGTTGTCTAAGAAAAGCAACCCGAAAGCGTTTGAACGCGCTATGCAGCGTCTTAGCAGCAACGACCAGCTCGTTAATCGACTTCGGGACATCGCGTCCCGCATCACGGTGCGCGAGGCTGGTGTGGCAGGCGGGGCCGTAGGCGCCCAAGAGGGAGTGGCAGATGCCCCGTAACGGATCAGGCACAATGTCGGTGTCCAACTCGTTTTCGAGTGGCACGACGATTTCATCCTCGGAGATGAACGCCAACTTTACCGACTTCGCGTCAGAGGTCACGAACAGCCTTCCCCGTGACGGCCAGGCGGCCATGACCGGCCAGCTCAAGATCACCGCTGGAACGGCCGCAGCGCCCGGCCTTATCTTCTCGACCGATACAGACACCGGCATCTATCGCGTTGGTGCCGACACTGTTGGGATCGCTGTTGGCGGTGCCATTGCCGCGCAGATCAACTCAACCGGCGTCCAGAACGCTTCCGGCGAGCAATACGACGCCTTTGCAGCCGGAACCTCAATGCTGTTCTATCAGGCCGCTGCGCCGACAGGATGGACCGCTGAGGCCATCAACGACAAAGCCTTGAGGGTTGTGTCCTCGGGGGGCACAGGCGGCTCTGAAGGCGGCACAACGGCGTTTTCCAGCGTGTTTACAAGCCGCACGATTGCCCAGGCCAACCTGCCCAACGTGAACCTTACGGCGGCGAGCAATGGGGCTCACACGCACTTTATTATGACAAACGAATCAATCTCCGCATTTACGGTTCCAACCAACAGTGTTGGCGCCGCATATAAAGGCGATAATAGCGCGAACTCGGACTATTCAACCCGAGGCGCGACATACACGCCAGACATCGGCCCAACCTCATCAAACGGCGCCCATACCCACACCGTTCCGCTTGGTGGGTCTGGAACCGCCCTGGATTTTGCCGTGCAGTATGCTGACGTAATCGTGGCCACGAAAGACTAATGAAAGCACCGATCGCCGATAAAGGGCCAATCTGCCCGCTGCACCAAAAGGACGTATCCAAGGTCTGTCACAAGTGCGCCTGGTACACGCTGGTGCGCGGCACGAGCCCGCAGACAGGTCAGGATGTTGATGATTGGCAGTGCGCCATCGCCTGGCTGCCGATGCTCACAATCGAGACGGCCAAGAACGTTCGCGGCAACCAGGCCGCCACCGAGTCAATGCGTAATGAGATCACCAAACGCATGGACGCACCCGTCCTGCCTAACATCAAGCTCGTGGAGGGGTAATGGCTCGCTCATCTGGAACCTACACAGCGCCGTCAAACAACTTCAATCCCGCCGTTCAGGGTGAAACACTTGACCCGGATGACTGGAACACGACCATTCAAGACCTTGAAGACGCGCTGACCGAAAGCGTCTACACGGCCGGGCTTGGATCGACAGATAACGTGGTGCCACGCACCGACGGGACGGATACCAAGAAGCTGCAAGGCTCTGGCGTTTCGATCAACGACAGCGATCAGGTGTCTGGTGTCGCGACGATGACGCTGGACAGCTACACCGTCGGCACGTTGCCGACGGGCGCCGCCGGAATGATCGCCTATGCCTCAGACGGCCGCAAGAACGGCGAAGGCGGGGGCGCAGGCACGGGCGTGGTGGTCTTCCACGACGGCACCGCATGGCGCGCCTGCGATACGGGGGCGACGGCAGCAGCATGACGACGAACCAGGAAAACCGCCAACAGGATTTGCGCGACGAAACAAGCAGCGCGCACAATACGTCTGGCGACTGGCACGCATATTGGGACGCTCAGGCGATCGCTGCCGGCAACTGGACGGGCCGAATGCTGGCTTGGATCAACAGCACCCTGGGCACGTCCTACACCAACGTTTCAGGTGCCATGCACGCCCTCGCGATCAATCGCGGCGAAGCGCAGTATCACAGTATTGACGACCTTGCGATTGCGGGCGGCGGTGGCCCGACAGGTGATGCGTATCTCCTCGAAACAGGCTCAAGTGACTTCTACCTCCTTGAGACCGGCGACTACATGCTTCTGGAGTAGATAGATGGCAGACACCAAAGTCTCAGCACTCACTGAGCTAGCCACGACGCCGACATCCGGCGACTTGATGGTGATTATCGACGATCCGGGCGGCACGCCTGTTTCAAAGAAGATCACGGTTGACAACGTCGCGGCGTTTCAGGACGCACGCACGGCGACGTTTACCAACAAGACGCTGGGTGCGACGACGCTCTCGGGCACCTTGTCGGCGGCGGACCAGATCATTGACCAGCCTGTGTTGCGCGATTACGGCGAAACGGTCAACGCAATTGGCTCAATTGGCGGCGGCACGCAGGACATCGATCTGGAGCTTGGCAACGTCGTGACGGGCACGGTGGATACGTCCACGACGACGTTCACCTTCTCCAACCCGCCAGCCTCGGGCACATGCGGGTCGTTCACGCTGATTCTGACGAACGGCGGCTCTCAGACGGTCAACTGGCCAGCAGCTGTTGATTGGGCGGGTGGCAATGCGCCGACGCTGACGACTAGCGGTGTTGATATCCTCACCTTCCTGACAACCGACGCGGGCACGACTTGGTACGGATTCGCCGCTGGACTGAGTATGAGCTAATGCCAACAGGTGTCGCAATACGGACGCTCGAAGCGTCGGCAGAACCGTGCTCTGGCGCGCGTCAGGGCGTGTTTGGCGAAACGGAGAGCTTGTCGCTGGATTTCACCGACGACTTCTTCAAGAACAGCCAGGACTTCAACGGCAGCGCCTATGTGCTCGACGCCTCGACGCCAGCCAATGACTTCGACGGCGTGCCTGATGATCTGCTGACGTATACCAGCCCGTCCATCAAGAACGTGTTAGATGCGAGCGGGAACCTGACGTATGCGGCTCATAATCTCTATCTCAACAGCGCATCACCGGCAGATCAGGGTATTACGGTCGTATCTGGCCAGACGTACAAGCTACTCGTCACAGGCACGGTCTCCATAACGGCCTCGGGCGCTGCAACGGGAACGGCCACGGCAGGTTCTCCCTTGTCATTCACGGCAGCCACGACCACGCTCACGCTTGGCTCCACGTCGGGCAGCGGAACGGCTCAAGTCTTCGCTACGCCCGCCGATGAAAGCTATGTGGCAACGGCAGGCTCTGCCGCCTACGCCCTCCCCTACGATCACGATACCAGTGGGACACTAAGGGGACTGCTGGTCGAACCGGCGGCGACGAATTTGATTACAGAGAGTCAGGACTTTACGGCGTGGACAAACACAAATTCCTCTGACGCTCAGGATGCGACTGGTCCTGATGGAGTCGCAAATTCAGCCTCCACGTTGACAGGTGATGGTGTTGGTTCAAAGCACCACTATTTTTTAGCCACAACCTTTGCAATCAACACAGACTATACATATTCCGTATATTTAAAAGCTGGAACGAATAATTACGCTTGGATTTCATTCCAAGGAGGTTCGGAGCATTTTGTTTCTGCCGTTTTTGATTTAACAGGTGGATCATCGGCAAGTGAAACAGACGTTGGATCAACCTCGGGAACAATAAATTCAACACTTCAAGAAGATGTTGGTGGTGGTTGGTATAGATGCACACTAAGCGGGCAAGTCGGATTAGCGTCATCAACGGTTGTTGTTATTGGAATCGCTGAGGCGGCAACCGGAAACACATTTGATAGCACTGGCCATGTGACGTACACAACATCAAACACGATATTAGTCCACGGCGCCCAGTTTGAAACCGGCTTCGTCCCCACCTCTCTCATAAAGACGTATGGGGCGACTGCGACGAGGGCGGTGGATAACATCACTTTAGTTGAAACAAGCTTTCCTGACAACGCCTCTGGTTTTTCTGTTTATGCAGAAGGTTCACACCGTCAGGACGGAGACGTAATGCCAGTAGATTCGACTATTCTCGGGCAGGGTGACGCTGCGACACCGCATCTAAGTGTTAGACGTAACAGTTCAACCGCATGGCGCGGTGAGCTGAATGATACCGGAGCTGACGCAATACCCACGATCACAGCAACCTACACTGCGGGAAGTGTAGTGCGGCTTGCTGGGGCTTATCAAGATTCAAATACGGCATTCACTGCTGATGGCGCAACGGTAGCAACGGACGATACTTTTGATCAAAATCAGGCAACGTATAATGATTTAAGGTTCGGCCACAGATACACCACCAGATCAGACCCGTGGAATGGCCATATTCGCCGAATTATTTACCTCCCGCGCGTTGTCTCAGACGCCGACCTTGCAACATGGTCCACAGCAGGTGACTTACCATGATGGACATCATTCTTTACGCACCGGGTGGTAAGGCCGATCTGGTGAACTTCGCCAAGGCGCACCCGCCCGCCAACCCGCTTCTTGACGCAGAAGGCAACACCCGCGAAGGCGTTTCCTATTGTTGGTGGGCAGGCTCCGGCCAGTTCAAGACCGCCAACGGCACCTACGATGGCGAAGGCAACGAGATCACGCCGCCCACTTTCGCGCCGGGTGTCGTAGCCCTGCTGCGCATCTCCGGCGAGTTCTTCCAGAGCACCAAACTCGCCGACCAGACCTACGACGAGAACGGCGTGCCGCAGCTCGAACAAGAACAGCGCAGCGCCATCGTCAAATACGTTAAGGACAACGGCACGCCCGGCACGATGACGGCGGACAACATTCCGTACTATGAAATTGACAGCGTCCGCCTGCTGCGTCCCCAAGACGTTGAGTCCTTTATGCAATCGCGCAACATCCCCGGCCACATCTGGGTTGGCGGCAATAGCTATTAGTTCGCAAATCAGTTAACGGTTCATCAGTGATGCGTATCACACCCGCAGGACACGCATCATGGCCAAATTCGATCCCGCCCGCCATCGCGTCGTTGCCGTCCCTTACCGGGACGACGACCCCGAGAAGGGCCAACACTTCCACGTAGACCTGGACGCCCTCGTCGATGCCGCCAGAGAGGCCGCAGCGGCCGCCGGCGATGTTTCACGTGAAACACTCGGCGATGACCAGGGGATATTCCTTACCAAGCGCATCAACGCGCTAGAGGCCCGTGTCGCGGAGCTGGAAGCCCGCCCGGTCGTGTCCGAAGACATGCTGCGCCAGTTCAACGACGCCTTCAATGCTCGCGTAGACGCTATCGTTGAGCAGAAAGTCAACAAGGCACTAGGTGATCTTCGTTCACGGCTCGTTACGGTCGAAAAGAAATCAACCAGCGTAACGACCACGGCCCAAGACCCAGACAGCGCCAAGCTGACCCGATTTGCCACCTTGCTGCACTCATTCGGCGAAATGGTCCGCGACGTTGAGACCACAGTGGATCGGCGCCAGACAGACCTGGAACAGCGCTACGCCGAGCTTGCCGAGCACATCACCGACAACAACCTGAAGGTGATGAAGATGTCCACTCGGCTCTATCGCGCCCTTGCAGCCCTGGAGCACGACGACGAGGGAAAGGATGCAGCCTAATGGACATCCTGCCGATTAGCCAAGCCGGGCTCGACCTCGTCAAGCACTTCGAAGGCTACCACGTCGAGCAAAAAGACGGCTCCTGTACGGCGTATCTCGATGTCGCCGGCGTGCCAACGATCGGCTACGGCAGCATTCACGGCGTCAAGCTGGGAATGCGCTGGACACGCCAACAGGCCGAGAACGCCCTCATGGCCGAGCTGCAAAGCTGCGCCACAGAGGTTCAGCGCCTGGTCACCGTTCCCCTCAATCAGCAACAACACGATGCCCTCGTGTCGTTCGTCTATAACCTCGGCGTCGGTGCGTTCACGCGCTCTACCCTCCTTCGAAAACTGAACAAGGGCGACTACGCCAGCGCCGAGGTTGAATTCTCCCGATGGGTCTATGCCTCGAAAGGCGCAGGCGGGCCTAAGGTCAAATACAATGGATTGGTGAGGCGCCGGAAAGCCGAGGCAGCCATGTTCGCCGACAATGATATCATTCCGGTTCCCGTCGAGGTGCCGACCGAGATGGCCATGCCGCAGGCGCCGGAAACCAAACCCGTCAAGGTGCCGTGGTATAGCGCACCGCTTGCCATCGCAACATCTGCGGGTGCCTGGTTTGCCGATAAGCTCGAAGGGCTGGGCAACCTTCTGATGAGCGCGGGAGAGCAGTTCATGGGCTTCTCGGCCGTCGGCAGTATGGCACAATCCACCGGCATCACCCTCGCCCCAATCATGGCTGGGCTCGCCTGCCTGTCGGTCTTTATCGCCGCGAAAACCATGCTGTCCGAACCGGAGACGGTCGAATGAACTACGTCTATATGATCGCACTGAACAGCCTCGTGCCTGAACTCACAACCCGTCGTGGCAATCGGCACTGGATGCGGGTCAACGCACCAGATCGCGACAGCGCAAAGCGGATTGCCAAAGAGTCGGCACGCCGCAGGTCTGGGATCGAACTGCGCGACGAGGACATTGTCAGCGTGCGTGGTGGGACGCGGCCAGCATGATATGGGCACTCCTCACCGGCTGGATCGCCCGACGCGGCATCATGATCGGCGTCATCGCCGCCATCGGCGCCGGGATCGCGTTCTGGGACCACAGCCGAGCCAACCGGCACCGCGACGAAGGCAGAAAAGAAGTTGTAGATGCGTCGAAGAAGGAAGGGAAACGACGCAATGAGGAAGTTCGCAAGATTAGGCGCTCTGTTACTCCTGACAACGCTTGGAAGCGGCTGCGCGAAGAATATGGTGCTGGTG
>Ga0222719_10001416_pt1 | contig 23307 bp, 53 predicted proteins | sample C33_34DmetaG_FD_165039 | JGI IMG/M metagenome (GOLD analysis project Ga0222719, IMG submission 165039) | Estuarine water microbial communities from San Francisco Bay, California, United States - C33_34D | ecosystem: Environmental > Aquatic > Marine > Unclassified | place: USA: California...
AGTATAGTTGAATCGTAGATTTTGCAAAACGGGACCACTCCATCAGATGTTCCATTACCTGTAATTTTAGCACCAGCGGGTCTGATCATATTAACTCCTATACCAACACCGCCGCCATGCTTAGCTAGGAGCATCATTTCTAAATTCTTATTACCTATTTCATATATACTATCACCAACATCAATACCAAAGCATGATATTGGTAAACCTCGATCTGTACCTGTATTAGAAAGCACAGGTGAAGCTAAGCATAGCCAACCATCCCATATATATTGAAAAAACTTTTCGGCTAATTCTGGCTTATATAAACGCTTTGCAACAGTATTAGCTACTCGCCAATATGCATCTTTAGGTGTTTCACCTATTACAAGATAACCTCCACCTATAGTTTTTTTATATACATCAGTATCACCCCATACTGGATAGTCTTCACCTTTTACCCAATCGTTATTCCACTGTTGTATCTTCATCTTTTTTTTCTTTTAAGTCTTTTGCCAATTCTTCTATTGCTTTTTCGTAATCAGGAAACTTTTTCAAAAGGCTCATCGTCCCAATAGATAAATCTCTGAGATTGGCCATTTCTTGACTCATTTGTTGTACTAGTGAACCCAGGGTTTCTATTCTGTTCCACATTTCTATTAGCTTGCTTTCTTTCATTATGCATTATATAAATAAATTAAATATCCAATTGCTACGTTTAGATTTACTGCTACTAAATTCCATTGCTTTAGCACTAAAACTTGCGGTGTTAATAATAAACCGGCTATTATATATGTTACAGCACCTATTTTACCATAACTTAATAAGTGTGGCGACATCATCATAAAAGCTGTACCCATATAACCAAGTCTAAAAGATAATCTTTCTATAGGAGATAATCTTTTTTGTAGCACAAGTCTTCTTAAAAACCTTTGTTTAAAACGGTATTCGCATTTTTTGCATGTACGTTTACCATATCTGAACTTATTAGTTGGTTTTTCTTTATGGCATTTATTACATTTTCTCATTACCAAATATCTTCAAAATCTTCTCCCTCGTTTGCTTTGGAATAATCAGTCGGGCGAATAGCAAAAAAATCAGTATGAGTATGCCCCCCGGTAAGATGATAGAACCAGTCAAGATTTTCTGCTCCCTTTTCGTTAAACGCAAAGTATTGCCCGAGGTCCAAGTAACCAAGTTCTTGTAATTTTTCATTGAGACGTTTTCTAATGAATTGTTTGAGATCGTAGGACTTAAGGTTTTCAATATCTCCTTGTTCAAACATTTTGTTGATATATTTTTCTTCTGCTTCAAGCATTGCTTCTGCTGCTTTAATAACATCATCTCTACAATCTTCTAATAAGTTTGGTATTTCTTCACACATATGCCTGAATAGCTGACAACCCATTTTTGAATGTAAGCTTTCATCTCTTACACTCCATTTCATCTGTTGCCCTATTCCTTTGAGAAGATTACGTAATTGAAAGCTATAAAGCACAGCAAAAGCAGAATAGAGACTAACTCCTTCTGCGAATGCACTAAATATTGCAAGGCTTTTTGCAATTCCAATGGGGTTATTTCCGTCATAACTAACTAAATTATCAAAGCGTTCCATTGTTGCTTCATCTTGCAAAAACGCTTCAAAGTTTTCTAATCCTAATGTTTCATTTAAATAACTATAAGCTACAGCATGTATTGTTTCTTGGGATCCAAACATCATAGCCATTTGCTGTATCTCATGCTTTGGAAACCATGATACAACTTTTTGCGTCCAGTAGTCAGATACTGCACACTCTGTTTGCGCAAAACCCAATAAGATATTTCCAACCAGGTTTTTTTCTGAGGCTGTAAGCTTTTCGTTCCAATCCTTGACGTCACCTGACATCGGGATCTCGGTATGTAACCAGAATGCTTGAGCTTGTTTAAGCCATCCCTCAGTATAGTATTCTGGATATTCAAATGGTTTGTACGGTATTCTTTCATCAAATAATCCCATATTTTTATTTATCTATTTCTATGCATATATCTATAAATGGTAGATATATAACGTGTTGAACATATTCTTCTTCTACGTATGATCTCATTCCTATAAGAACACCCGGATATAATCCTATACTAATTTCCCAGCCTTTCATTTTCCTTGACCTTTATATTTTTTAGTATAGTATTTTGATTTTTTACTATTTGATGTTTTTGTTTTAGCATGAACACCTGGTCTTTTTACTTTTGGTTTAGATCTATAATTTCCTGTTATTACTTTAGCCATAGCATTTTATATTATATTTATCATGTATCTCAACTAATTCTCTATACTTTATATAACCTCTATTAGTTATTGACCACTTAATCCATTTTTCTATTTGGCGCTCAGCATATTTAATCCTAGCTATTTTTTTTGCTTGCTCAGGATGAGTTCTATTGTTCTGTCGCATTCTTTTTGATTTTGCGGTTTATATAAAGTATATTCTGGAAATTGTTCAGTGACTAATCTTTTGAATAATTTCCACCTGATAGGGAAAGATTCGTTAGGTCTTCCTTTGGTTTCAATTATGAAATCTTTACCAATAAAATCTGGAGTATATTTAATGGGTAATATTCTTTTACTACCCCTATTGACATACTCACCTTTGCCATTGGCTTGCCTTTCATAAGATTCGTTTTCAAAGTGAAAACCATTTATTAAAACGAATGTTTCCCCCTCATACTTGGCTCTAATTTTAGCTTTTTTCAAAGCTATATACATATATCTTTCTAATCCTGATGCAAAGTTATGACCATCATAGCTAATCTTCTTTGCTCTTACAGGGCCTTTCTTTTTACTCTTTCTTCGCATCTCTAATATAACATTCTTCAATCTCATCTCTTAATACCATACGTGCTTTTTCAAGATAGTTAACAGCATCCATTAATTCTTCTTGTAAATGCTGCAACCAAGTATCAAGTGGTTGATCATCATCTGCTAAAGTTACACCATACTTTTTAAAGCCAACATCAGATCTTGATTGAATTTTATTTATAACTTGTTTTATTATTTGATCTCTCATTATAATGTTGTTTTTACAAATGTACCATTTTTCATTTCACCAGTTCTAGTAGATATTTCATCATAAGCAGACTGAATACAACTTTCAATGTCGGTACCTGCAAGGTGGGCGAGATTAGTGAGAACAACAACACAATCACCAATAGCGTCAATAATATCTGGTTGGCTGTCTTTAAGTATCCCTTGCGATAATTCTCCTGATTCTTCATATAATTTAATTAATTGCGTCTTAACATCTCCTTTATCATAGATGCCACGCTCGTTTGCCCAGTCTCTAATGAGTCCAAATATGTTTTCTTTGTTGTACGTTGGTTTTGCCATAAAAGCCTCATAAAAGGCTTTATTATAAATATAAGAACGTTGATCATTATACATTGATACTTTAGAATTTTTAACTATCCATTTAATTGTGTCTTTGTTTATTTCAAATACACCTAATGAAGTTTTCCATTTACTTTCAATGTTTTCTTTAAGAAACTTTTTTAATTTCTTTTTTTCAACAGGAAAAGTGGTTGTTTGTTCTGTGATGTTTATATCCATTTCTCTATTTGATTTAAATAAATTTTTGTATAATGTTCTATCAATCTTATACCCATAAGACTTTTGAAGTTCTATTTCCTTCTCGGATATATAACTTATATCTTCAGAAGAATCAAGAACTTCATATTCATCAGGCTTATAGCCCTGCACCAGCGTAACTCTATTATTTAGATTACGTGTTACACCTATTTTTTTACCGGGAATATGATAAATATAAAACATATTATTCGTATAGTTTGTTATACTTAGCTACAACGTATATTGATTCATTATTTTCAGCTACACCAAATCCAATATTTGTTGCTTTTGGGTAAATTATTTGATTAAAAGTACTCCAATCATCTGTATCTATAATCCAATTTAAAGTAGCTTCTAATAAAACATCTTTATTATTATTTCTAGCATATATTCTATTAATAGCAAATATATTTTCTCCGTAATTGTCTGTACTTACAGTGAATGTATCTGTTTCTGCTAAATATTCAGCCCAAGCTTGTGCTTCTAAGGCTAAATCATTATTATATGACAATAGAGGTGCGTCGTAATAACTTCTCACTGTATTTTGAAATTGTAATGCATTATCATAATACGTTTGCCCAAATACGAATATAGGAAATAATAATGTAAATATAATTTTTTTCATATCTTTATTTTTTATTTGTTCAACTATTTTTTTACTTTTTTCTGATAACCACTTAACTGGGTAATTGTTTTTTTGAAACCACAGTTTATCAGACTGCGAGGGGAGCTTTGATTCTTTCATGTGGATTATAATTTTTTAATTCAAACATATTTTTTGTAGGTATCATAATAAAATTACCAGCACCTTCTTGTACAGTCAATCCAAATGACAATTCAACAGTGGGTAATTTTTTTGGTTCTCTGCTCAATTGTATGCTAGCTTGATCTAAATGATTATTATATAAATGACAATCACCTAACTGACCAATTAACTGTCCTGGTTTGTAACCATTACCTTTAGCTAACATTAATAATAATAATCCATACATAGCTATATCATAAGGCAAACCTAAAAATATATCAACAGATCTTTGTTGCCACATTAAATCCATTATACCATCATTTATATAGACTTGAAAACCATAATGACAAGGAGGTAATGCCATATCATCGAGATCAGCAGGATTCCAGGCATTAACCATAAGTCTTCTCGAAGATGGATTTTTTTTAATATTAAGTAATAAATTGCGCAATTGATCAACCCCATTGAAATTTCTCCATTGATAACCATATACCTTACCAAGAGTTCCATCTGTCCGCCCTGAGGCTTCATAGTTGGGAGTCCAATAATTAACCCCATTGTCAATAAGATATTTGAGATCAGTCCTGCCTTGCAATATCCATAAAATCTCCGTAAGTGCAGCATTGAAGCTAATCCTTTTGGTTGTGATAAGAGGAAAGCCTGAAGCCATATCATGACGGATTGTCCGGCCAAATACAGATTTTGTACCAATGCCTGTGCGATCTTCTTTATCTTTACCAGCATGGAATACTCCAGCCAATAATCCTCTATATTTTTCATCTATATTTATCATAATAATATTTACAAAAATTAAAATATTCAACCCATATTGTATCTTTATCATAAATATGAGGAGCAATATTTGGTTTTTCACCTTTTTTATATGGTCCAATATTTATACCTATTCGCCATTTATTAGGTTCATTTTTAATTCCTAACGGAGATATTCTTATATTATTCCTAACACAAAAATCTCTAGCTTTAATTTCTTCCTCATCAGCATGGTAATAAGGCATCCAATTTTCTTTTTTTTTAGCCATTTATTCCCAAGGCATTGCTTCAGCTTCTATATTCATAGGTTCATGAGGTATAAAACAACCAGACCTAGGTTCCCATTTGAAATGTGCTTCTGCTCCGTTTTCTCCGAGGTTTTGGAATTTAACTTTAAGAACTTTTGCTTTAACTGTTTTATTGTCGTAATCCCTGTGAACAAGAAGGCCATGATAAGAAGCATCATACCACTCACCACCTCCTTTGATATTATACATAGTTGGTTCTTCAATTTTTCCATTTGCATCTTTATACATTTTGGTTGGGTGAGCTACTACAATAACTAAAACATCATACTTTTTAGCAAATGTTTCAATTTTTGTAAGATACTCCATAGTATATCTATTAACATCTTCTGTTTTAGCATCAACGTCTCTTACTTTATTAAATGGATCAATAACCAAACACTTAATACCTTTACGTTTTACTAATTCAGCACCTTTTCTTAATACGGATTCAAGTGTATATCTGTCCATATCAATAAAAAAGAAATTATCATTAACATGCTCAGCTACCTGATTCCATTTATCAGATCCTATTTGATCTTTACGTGGCATATCTTGCCACACTTTACGCATTAATTTATGGGCGTGTAAATAAGTTGGTGCATTTTCAGGAGAAGCAAACGCCGTCTTCCAAGCATAGTTTTGATTATATCCAACAACCATTTGGTCGACAAAATCACTTTTACCGGAACTCGGTATACCAGTAACAGTAATAAATTGACCAGTATAAGTTGAAAATATATCATCAAAATTTTGAATTCCAATTTGATAACCCTTTTTAAAACCATTTTGAACGAAATCGGTAATCTCAGACTCGATGTCTTTGAACGTAGTAACATTTTCAAGGGGTACCGGTTTTGCGGCGGTAATACACTTTGCCAGTTTTTCTGTTCCATATTTTAATAAATATTCGTTAGCGTCTTTACAATCATCAAATGTTGCTAAATAACATATTTCAGATCCTAATCTTCTAACTAATTCTGATTGTAATGCCTGTCCAGCTTCATCTGAATCAACTGCTATAATAATTTTTTCTTTATCAGAAAAATAATCAATGCAATTGTCAAGATAATCAAGATTGTTGGAATTAAGAGTAGCTCCATTAGGGACTGAAACGACATTATGTATGCCAGATTCATAAAGACTAAGAGCATCCATCTCGCCTTCCACAATAACACAATATTCATAGCCAACAATATTGTCAATATTATAAAAGATTTTTTCGGCTCCTTTATATAATTTAAAATTCTTTCTACCATCTCTATATTTAATATTGACTAATTCATTACCTGCAAAATAATTAAAATGTATAGCATTCTCGATTTTTCCCGTCTGTGGCATAAACTCAGGGCCCTCAGTTACTTTAAGAGCCCTTAGAGTTTCTTTTGATATGCCACGTGATTTAAACCACTCTTCAACTTTTGTACTTACATCTTCTACATTTACAATAGGATCTGGTTTAATATAGATCTTATCAGTTTGTCCTTTCCTTTGGTAAGTATGCAATTGAAAAGTGCTATCACAGTTATGACAAGTACCGAGACCCCGTTCCCAATCATAAGAAGCACACTTTTGCTTTTTATTTTCAGGTTTTCTGTTGTGAGAACACAAAGGACAAATTCCTTGTGCTTTTCCCACTTCCAGCTCATATTGATTGAAAGTATCAATCAAAAATCCATTGATCTCTGTATTATTTATCATTTAATTGTATTTAAAATGGTAAATCGTCTTCTTGTGCAATTGATTGTGCTTGGGCTGATGCTGCCTGTGGTGTTTGACCATCACGAGGCGGAGGTGAAGGAAATTCACCATTAGTCCAAACAACTTGAGCATTACCAAGATATGTTTTTTCCATTTTAGCTTCACGCTCTTCTTTAGTTTGTGAAACTATTACTGGGCCTTGGTTGCCAAACTGATCAACCTCATCATTTACAGTAATTGTAATTGGCAAGTATTTACCTTTCTTACCTTCTATAATTTTATCTTTAGGTATTGCTGAAAGATTAATACTAGTTTTAATTATACCAGCCATATTAATATGTGCTTAAGGTGTTAAACATTCTGCGCAACTGATCTTTATTTGCACCAGTTACACGGCGTAGATTATCTACGGCTTTTACATGGGAATGACCATTATAGAAATTCTTTTCATTTGTGGTAATTCCAGTTACATTGCATGTTCTTTTTCTAGTTCGTGCCATAATAATAAAATTTAAGTTAATTAAAGTGTTTTTTGTACAAAGTACTGTGATGGATCGAACCCATCGGTCTTATAGAATAAATCATACACTTCTGTTGCTTTCTTTACTTTTTCATAACCTGATTCATAGAATCTGTCTGAACAATCAAAGATACCAATTTGATGTGTAGTTTTATCTATAGCAATAAACAAAAAATCATAATCAAATATTCTCCTATATATATAGGCTTGACTGTCGTAATTATAGCGGTAGGCACTGCTTTTAAATCGGTTTAAATCACCTGTAGTTTTCAAATCAATGATTAATTTTTCATCATGATTAACTATATCAGCTTTGCCCTTCCACCAATTACCTTCTAATTCAATTATCCCAGGTACTTCGTATTCAATCTGTGATTTAGTATTTGAACCTAGAATAAATTCTTTACAGATCTTATTAGTTAAGACCTTTTCTCGCATTAATTCAATCTGATCAACTTCATGCTGTAATAAGCATAGCTCACCTTCAGAAATTTCTTTATATTTCTTTGTACTCCTAGTGGTTGCTTCAATCACTTTATACTTTTCCAATTTATCTGGTTCAAGTATTGCGGTGTGAAAATAACCTCCGACTAAAAAAGCTGGATTAGGTTTTGAAGGTTGCTTAAAGTCAAGCGGATTATTTAATAATACGGATATGTCTGAATTGCTTAAATATTGTCTGCCAAATTCACCATAGTAATCTGCATCATTTCTAAGCTTTTGTATTACTTGTTCTGACTTCATACGATTTTAATTCAGACTTGTCTTCAATAGACACGTCGTATTTACTTACTATTGTTGTTACACTTCCGCCAGATTGAATATAGCTTAATGCTTTACTCCAGTTGTCTGACCCCTTTAATAATTTAGGCTTTGATTGTTTACCGTGAGTATTAGTCGCATCAGCATCAGCAGTATCATCAATTAGTAATAGATTGCCAAGTGCATACTTTTTACCATAAGAAGATGCAGATCCAAATTGCTGAGGAACTTGCATACCCTTTTGGTTAAAGTCTACACCGACAACAGCCGAAGCTTCAATAAAATTTGCACCATCAGCATCAAATATAGATGCAACAGATTCAATTATACCGTCACCAAGGTATTTCTCATTAACAGTAAAGTATACTTTATACTTTTCGTTAAATGGTTTAAGTGCTTCGAGAATGTCTTCGGCAGATCTGAAGTTATACTTGCCGAATGAATTGTACCGCGATTTTTTTGCCTTAAACTCTTGTTGAATTAAACTTAATTTTTCGTGGATATTCATAATTAAAATTTATTTTAATAATATTTTTACGTAACTTATAGAAAATCAACTACTTGCGCAGGATCTACATTATCTATTAATTTATTAATTGCGTCACGTTTTATCTGCGAAATTCGCACATAAGCTGCGGTTCCATCAATCTTCAATTTATCAGCTATTTCTTTAGCTGACATTTTATCACAATCTAAACCGTAGCTCATTCTAAGTACATCATATTCTTTTATATTAAGATGTGCTTCCATTATGCTTAATAGATATTTATTCATAATATCTATGTTGTAATCTTTTGTTTTGTCTTCAACTTGAACAAATTTATCTACATCATCATCAATACTAGAAAATATACTATTAAAAAACACTTCAATAGTTTTCTTTTCTTGTTCAGAATTTTTACGCATATCATTTAATTTATGCTCAGGTATTCTGATATTACCTCTATTAATATCAATAGCTCTGCGTATTGCACCTTTAATACGTTTAGATAGAAATGATTTTAATGTTCTTTCAGGTTCTGTTGAATCTGTTATAACATCCCAATCAATCTTATCTACAGCGTGTATTAATCCTATTGAGCCTTCTTGAATTAGATCATTTATAGTTAACACACCAGATGCTTGCTGTGTTGTGGAAAATTTCCTTGCTATATTTTCAACTAATTCCATGTTTTCTACTATAATTTTTTCTCTATCATCAGAAATATCTCTTGATAATGTTGCGTCAAGGTCATGTTTGTATCGTACATAATTTTGTACATTATATTTCTTCATTTAGTAAAAGTTTTTCTTGTCTTATCTCATTTGTTATGTTTCTATATATCGTTCTGGTTGATACATTTAAAGCATTAGCTATATTTGATATTGTGATTTTTTTGTTGTTATCGTGAATATACAACATTGTTTCGTAAATATCATTAGGTTCGGCTAATTTTTTTTTGCCAATGAGTTTTCCGACTATACTTAACTTCTGTGAAGTATCTAATCCAGTAACTTCTTTGAATATGATTTTACGCATTTTATTTTTAGGTGGTGCGTCTAAATCACTTTCAAATACTTCTTGTACTAAATTTTGTATTGATGCTTTAGAAAGCGTAATGGTTGTAAAACCATTTTCTTTATCAGCAATGTATTCTGCAAGCTCTGTAATCTGATCGTACTCTAATCTAGGATTAAGATACCATAGAACAAGCATATGCCACTTAAATGACTTATAAGACGTTATCTTAGCCTTACTTCTAAATAGCTCGTAACATTCGTACGTACCACTTTCATAAAAGTCACCCCAGCTGTATGATTCAGAAGGGGTGTCAGTAATAGGTCCGCGCCGATATACGATGCGTCTTCGATGAAAATAGTCGAGTTTTCTATGCGACATTAGCCTGCTACTTATTTAATTTTATTTGCTATCGTCACACTCTGGGCCGATGATTTCATAAAGGATTTCTAAATCCTCTAATTCAGCTGGTGTGATGTGGTTTAATTGGTCTTTTGTTGCGCCCATTATAATAATAATAGTTTTAAATATTTTTGGTATTGCTTCATGCGTTTTGATATTGATTGTATTTCTTTTACTTTAGAATTAAGCTCTTTACCTTTAAGCTCATCAATATCTTTCATTTCTTTAGTTATGCGTTTGTGCATATAAAAAATGTGATCTCTTACAAAATTAACGTGTTTAGTTTTCTTTGTTTTTAGATTTATCATATTTTTTTGTTTTGGTTAAACTTTTAATAGTCTCTGATATACCTTTATAATTAGAAAGCATCAGGTGTTTGTATAACTTATAGCTCATATTAAAATATTGTTGTAATATCTATTATCGCTTCTGGATGGTAATATTTAAGTATGTCTTCAATTGTTTTTTCTTGTACGTGTATAGCAACCCTATTGTTAATCAAGTACTTATGATTACCATATCTAGGGCAATTAATTATCAGCTCATCCATTATAATTTATTTAAACGCATTTTAACCTGTCTTATTTTATTTTTAATCATATCAGCTTTTTCATATTCTTCATTATCTACATATTTTTTTTCTAAGTGATATAATCTTTCTAATTCATAATGATAAAATTCAGCTTCAGAAACGGATGATGAATTACCAAATTCGTCATATACAACGTATTGTTGTGTTGTTTCTTGCTCGTTATCTTTATAGTACTGAACAAGTTTTTCAAAAACTAATTGTGCAATACGTTCTATTTCGCCGTCTGTCATAATTATATTATCTATTTATTAGATCCATTATTTCTTGTTTTATATTTATAATTTCTTCAGCAGCTTCAATTATTTGATCAATAGTACAGGCTTGATCCATACTTAATGATCTATTGTCATATAATCCGCCGTTAAAATTATGTACAAACCTCCAAAGAGATTCAGCTGTTTCTAATGAATTATCACGCATTTGAAAAATTATATTGTTTTAAAATATGTTTATGTATGAACTTACCAATTGATTCAGCATATTTCATAGATAAAAATTTATCTAATGGCACATTAAAATAGTCATACTTTCTACCGTTTACAAATGTAAGACGTAGTTTGTTTAATTGGTAATCATATTTGGCTTTTTTAATAGCCATTGAATTTACTTGTAGTGTTTCTTTGTTTAATTTAATCATGCTAATTCTAATTTATTTAATTTATTTTCTATATTTATTAATCTTTCTGTTAGTCGTTCCATAGTCATATCAACATAGCTTGAACGTCCCGGTGCATCAGTTACTGGATCAAGTTCATTATACAATGCATCATATACATCATTCATATATGGATCGTATTTTGCTTCTTCATTATATTTTCTTAAACCATATAGTACAGTAGCATGGTCACGTTTAACAGCATTGCCAATCATTGCTAAGCTCGCATATCTACAAAAGCGTTTAGCTAACTTATAATATATAAGACGTGCTTGAACCATATTACGTGATCTGTTTTTATTTCCTAAATCAGGTATTTCAAGTTGTCTTTCAACTAATTTTACTATTTCTTTTGGTGTTAATTTTATTTTTTTCATATATATATTATCTATTATTATTCGTGTTTACTTTGTAGAATTCCATAATACACTGTGTGTAAATTTTCTTCTATAAGATTTTTTACCATTAAATATTAATTCACTATTTTTTGAATAGTCTTTATCTGTAAATGGTTTGCAATGACCGTGTATAGCAGTTTCTTGTTTCCATTTTGCAGCATTGCGTTTCTTTTTGTTTTCTACGTATTGTTTTAATTCTTTAATTGTCATGATGTTAATTGTTTAGCCATATATGTTGCATATGGGGTTGTTGTTTTTATTGGTTCAATAAGTTCAGCCATGCGTAGCCATACCCTTAGGTTGCTAATGTCACCCATAACTAATTTATAAGATAGTTCAGGCCAAGCAGCGTTGTGCCTGTTACGGAAATGAGTGCGCAAATTTAATCTATAATGTGCTATTTTGGCTATCAATTTAGCCTCAATTTGATCGTCAATTGGATTTGCCATAGGTATTTGATTTAAAATTAATAATATTGCCAGCTTTATTCGGCGCTGGCTACCTAGCCTTCTTAACCGTTCCGGCTACGTCTGCCCAATAGGGCATTGACAAACACACATAAAATGTGGTACAGAGGAGGAGGTACATGACCCTCGCTTCAACTCGAGTATCTATTTACCCGTCGGTAATCCTCTGTAGCTTTTAATATTTTTATGATGGCGTCCCTTGTGCGGGTTCTTCAGGTAGCTAATCCTTATCCTCGCCGAAGCCAACGGGGTAGAGGACCATCATAAATGTTATGCTTCTCTGGACAATGCCTTGCCACGCGGTTCTCATAACATTTTTGTTATAGTTGTTGATTAAGTATGTAGTTTATAACTTGACTAGGTGTACCAGTCATTATGCGTTCTTCGTCGTATAGATCTTTGAACGTTAAGCTATAAAACTTTGGCTTGTGTATAGCAAATTGTGTGTTAAATTTATTACCTGCCATATTATACGCTTTTAGTTGTTATTATTTCTTTTTCTTCTTCAAGTCTTGTGATTGCTTCTTGCAATTTGATAGCTATGTAGTCTTGAATGTCTTCAATGTCAAAGCCGTCATTCCATATAGTTGGTACAAATTTATCAAGAAAGTATTTTACTTCCCAGTCACCACCTAATAGTTTTTCAATGCGATTAACTTTGCTTTGTAAGTCTAAGTAATTTTGTAATTGTGTGTTCATAATATTTAATTTTAATTGTTTGTTGTTCGTTAGTATTATCCGTTATGCTTCGTGTTTACTTTGTAATTCTTCTTCAAGATAGTTTTCAACTTCATACTCTGGTAAGTATTGTTCAAGATCAGACACATATACAATAGCATCTTCATCTAAATCTTTAATGCGTTCAATAATATCATCAAATGGTGGTTGATAATAATAAACATCCATATCCCATTGCATATGCATATGGTCATTAGTCATAACGTGTATGTCATAGCTATCTGCAGTCATATACTCACTAATTTGTAGTGCAGCATTTGGTGTATAGTCTTCTGTAAATTCGTATATATTTAAAGTTTCTGCTAATTGTGTGTAAATTCTTGTCATTTTGTTACTCTTTTAATTAATGTAAATAATATTTGTTGTTTAACTTTTAATTCTAATTCATCTAAGTCGCCGCCTTCAAGGTCTTCGTCGTCAAGTTGCCAGTGTATTGTTTTGTCAATGTATTCGTCAATAACTTCGATACAGTGATCGGCCATTTGTTGTACTATTGTGTTCATGCTATTTCAAGATTAAGTTGTTCTACTACGTAGTTGATATGTTTCGACGTCGTTGTACTGTGTGACCCGACGCCGGGAACATACCAATTCACCAAATGAAGTTTGTTATCTTTTATTTGTGCAACAACAGTGTCATAAGATATAATGTCATTGCCAACTTGTTTTAAGTTTTGTTTGTATCTGTCAAATGTTTTCATAATTGTGTTTGTTTGTTATTCGTTAATATTATCCGTTTTGTGTCGTGTTTGGTTTGTAATTGTGTATAGCATTTAGCCTACGTATTCTAATAACTTTTTAATTTTTTTTAAATTTTTGTGTGCTATTTGTGCATTCATAAAGTGTGCATAGTCTGGGCCGATCGCAACAAGGTCATCAATGGTTTGCCGTAGCATATATAATTTATCTTTAGTTGAAAATTGTTCATCTAGTATTCCCATTGGATCGTTGTCAAATATTTCTTGTAATACTTCATCTTTAGTCTTCATGATAATTCAGTTAAGATTAATGTTACACCGGTTAGCATAAGGCCTAATAGAAAGCCTGTGTCGAGGTTTTGTAATTCAAATAATGTTTCCATAGTATTATAGTTTTATATCGTCTTCTGGTCTGTATTCGTGTTTGTTTCTTTGTCTTTTGTTTTCACTTATTGGGTCATATCTGTATCCTAATATTGGGTTGATATTATAATTCCAAAAGTCCCAAGGCATTTCTTTTTTAGTATCCATATCTAATATAGTGTTTAATTGTTTCAGCTGATGCTTTATTGAATTGGTGTACTCGTTCACGATACTTTGGATCAGTACAGTATTTTCTCATTGCTCGGGATTCTGTACATTCACCCCAGCGACGTTCAAAGTCGTCAACTTGTTTTAGTTTTGCTTTTAGTTGTGCTTCTGTTTTCATAATCCTAAGTGCATTTCAATTTCCCAGTTTTCCATTTCATTTATTTGTTCTTCATTAAAGCTTGTATTAGCAAGCATTTGTTCTAAGTAATATTGATTCATCATATTAGTTATTTATTAAATATTCTTTTGTTTCATCATAGCTCAGTGGCCAATCGTAGTATTTGTATATTCTGTAAATCTTTTCTTCTGTTGGTAGATCAAGCGTGTTGACCCAGTCCATTAAATTTGTGTGTGACGTATTCATATTATATAATCTTTTTTAATTTTTTTTATTAATTCAAATCGTTGGTCAAGTAACTGTTGGTGTATAGCAAGCAACGCTTCTTGTTGGTCCAGTGATAATCCTAAGCCTTGTATCTTTAGGTCTTGTATCATATCCAGTTTTCCATTTATTTCGTGTAGCCTTGTTATTTGATTTTCTTGTGTTATCATAGCTTACTAAATTTTTCAATTATTTCTAATTCTGTTTTGTATTCTTCTTTTTGGTCAGAGCTTAGCTTATACAATCTATCAACATAGTTTTGTGTTTTAACATAGTCAACTAATGTGAAGTATATTTTGTCAATTTGTTGTTGTGTTAATTCTACTTTTGTGTATGTGTCTACTAAATGTTCTTTCATTGTGTTTGTTTTTATGTTCATTTATATTATCCGTTTGTGATCGTACTAAGCTTGTAATTTGACATGAGAGTAGTATACTTTTGTTGTATCTATGTAGTCGTACAGTGGTCGACGTGAGAATGTTACTCTTGTTACTCCTTTACAAGGTCTTATGTAATTTGCCATAAGGTCTTGAGTACGTTTGTTTTGTCTCTCAATTTTCTTTTTCAATTTGTTTATTTGTTCAGTAGTCATAAGGTGTGTGTTTTATTTGTTAATGTTTTAGTTGATACTGTTATTAAGCTAAGTCTGTGAGTCTAAAAAGCATTTTTAGTTAAAACTTTTAGTTAAATCAAAGAATTTGTTTAATAATATTTTTATATCTGTATGAGCTTGTTGAGGTAGATTGTCAAAATCATCATCATTTAATAGATGTTCAAGGGCATATTCAATTAGTTGTGATTGAGATCTTGTAAAGTTCATGTGTGTATGTTTTAATGTTCTTATATATTATCCAATTGAGGTCGTGTTTACTTTGTAATTATTCTTGATCCCACCACTCATTATTGTAGTAGTTTACAACATCTTGATTTGTACAAAGATTGTTATTAATTAACTCTTTAATTTGTATTGTTGTAAGGTTGTCAAAGTTGTACATTGTATTTGTTTTTTTGTTACATATATATTATCCAAATTGGTTCGTGTTAACTTTGTAAAAACTAAAATATTAATATTGTAAAATGTACGATCAAAGCCTAACTATATTATCCAAACTAGTTCGTGTTTACACTGTAAAATACTGAGCACAAAAAGCTAAAAAGTTAACTGCTTGGCACTGAGCACGTTGGGGGCTGGGGTAAATAAATGGGTTTTAGTTAAAGCGCTGGTTACCAGATAGTTACGTGTTATACGATACCTCTATATATCTGATGTATTTTTTCAGGTTGCTCCAGTTGCCACAAGAAAGTGTGACAATAGGTACTTAATATATATAATGTAGGGGGCTAACGTCGCATTTTTATATATATTAAAAAGTAATTTAAGTAATTTTCATTAAACGTAATATAACAAATTATAACACATGCATGTTAAACATATTGATTAACCATTAAAAAAACTATTATGGGATCACCATTTAAAATGAAATACCAAACCAAAGGCGGAGTAAGTGGTTTAGCTAAATCTTTAGGGAGATCACCATTTAAAGTTACTACTGACCCAAAAAAGAAAAAGCAAGAGTCTTCAGAAACTACTTGGAGCGAAAAAGAATATAAAGATGCTACAACTACAACTGGAGAATGGGAAAAAACAGGTGATGGTAAATTAAAACGTGTTATTAAAACTGAAAGAGAATACATCCAACCAGGACAAAAGAAAACAAAAACATACGAAGAAGCTGGAGTTGACCCTGCTAAAGCTAAAAAATATTGGGCAGAAAACCCTGAAAAATATAAAGAATACCTAAGACAAAAAAGTTTGCAGCGCTCAGGAACAGATGTTGAAGAAAGAACAGAATATAAAACAATGGTAGAGGGTAAAACACCTAAAACCCCTAAAGAGCCAAAGCGCAAAGCTGAATATTATGCATATAGAAGTCAAGGGCCAGGGTCGCAATCAAGAGGTGGATCAGGGACTTTAGAAGGTGCCAAAACAGCTGCACAAAAATTTGGTGATAAAGAGGCTACGGATATAGACATTGTATATGATTCAAAAGCATATGGGCCAGGCGGAATGGGTAGATTAATACAAACCAAAGAAGCTGCTAGCTTAAATAAAATTAGAGAAGGCGCAAAAAATAATCCTAACTGGAAAAAAGACTTAGCTGCGGAAAAACAAAGATATGCTGATATTAAAAAGAAAACAGCAAGCTGGAGAAAACAGGGAAGTATAAAAGAAAACATGCCTGCAGAATTAAAAGAATTCCAAGCAAGAATTGATAAAGCCTCTGAAAGAGTGCAACAAAAAACAAAAGACAAGGAAAAAGCTTATAAAAGTACAAGATTTAATTAATTAAAAAAAACGATTATGGGATCACCATTTAAAATGAATCCGAAAACGCCACTCATGAAGGCATTAGTAGGGAAACAAGGTAACTTACCTGAAAGCCTAAAGCAAGCAATATTAGATGCCCCTGCTAAAATGGAAAAGAAAAAAGAGCTTTCACCTAATGAAGAAAAAGCCGTATCAGATTACAGAAGAGGATCTGGAAGAGCTGACGTAACTAAAAAAGGTAAAATTGTTAAAGGCTCTGAGTCTAGAAGATTAGGCGAAGGTATGGGTCCTGCCGGAACTAAAAAAGCAGGTTCTGCTGGTGTAAGATGGGCAGGCAAAGGACGACCAGGTAGTCCAAAACAACTTGTTGTTCGTGAAAAAGTAGCATCTGAAATTAAAGAAAAAGGGGTTGAAAAACTTAAGACTAAAAAAAGTGCTGGTAAATCACCTGCTAAAATGAAAGGGGTGGCTGGTCTTAAAAAGAAAAGTAAAGCTACAAAAACAACTTCCAGCAAAGGAATGCCAAAAGCTCCTAGCGCTAAAATGCAAGCCGCAATTAAAAGAGCTGGAAAAAAAGGTTCTCCTGTTAAGTCTACTGGTGGTAAAAGAAAACTTGGCACTGAAGGTATGACTACAAAACAAAAACTAGAGTACTATAAAAAACAAAAAGAAGCTGGTACTGCTAAAAACCCAAAAGTAAGAATGGGTATGGGTAGTAGCTACAAAACTATTAAAAAATAATGCAAAAGCTTTCTCCTGAAGCGCGGCGTCGTAAGAAGGTCCGAGATAAGGCCGTTGCGATGAGCCCTCGGCGCCGTGCCATGAAAGCTGAAAACCAACGCAAGCGTAGAGCTGCAAAAAAAAACGGTAAGAATATAGATGGCATGGACTATGACCATACTACAATGTCCTTTGTATCTGCAAAACGAAACCGCTCCGGTTTTGGTAAGGGCACAAAACTTAACAACACAAAATAATGGCACGAATATCAACATATGATAGAGATCTCGTTATATCGCGAGAAGATATATTAATCGGAACCGATTCGCAGGATTCTAGTATAACTAAGAACTACTCCGTTGGTTCTTTAATTGATTTTATATCTCTATCATCAGGCGGTATAGTAGATACAAACTATTATCTAAGTGCTATTACTGCAGATCAAAATACAGGTGCAGTAACTTTTACTGTAAACGGTACGGATAACCAGACATTGACGCTCGGTACTGCGGCTTTCCACGCGCATACTGACTATGCTGCATCTAATATTAGTTTCAATACAGCTCAGGTAGTTGGAGCAAACGATATTACTGCGTACTATCTAAATGTAGATGGTAACGGTGTTCAAGGTCAGTTACTACAATCTGATGGTGATGGTAGTTTTACTTGGGTTAATGCCGCTAGCTTAGTAGATACTAATAACTACTTAACTAATATTGAGATTAACGGTAGTCAACTTGTATTTAGAATGCAAGGCGATGTATCTGACCCTACTGTTACATTAGGTTCCGCAGCTTTTGAAAGTGTAACATCTATTGTAAATCAAGTATCAGATCAAATATCACTTGATGATATAGACACGACTTTCTTAGGTGATTTAGCAACGTTAGATAAAGTTGGTGCAAATCAAATATCAACAGATGCAGTTACTGCTCTTAAAATTAAAGATGGTGTAATTGGTGAGAAAAAGCTTGCCGTATCAAACAATCCTACATCTGGATATGTACTAACATCTGACGGTGCTGATGGATTCAGCTGGACACAAAATTCTTCAAGTAACTACTACCTAACATCAGTAACACAGGCAGACAACACACTTACGTTTAATCTAGGCGGTGGTTTTGCAGGTACAGATCCTGAATTTACTTTTGGTAGTGCTGCTTTTGCAAATGTAAGTACAACGCCTACAGATAGAAATGCTGCTAACGTGCCCATGGCAAATCACACGCATGAAATGGCGCATATTACTGACGCTGGTAGTGTTGCAACATTAAATAGTATTGGTACATCTGATATTGACAACAATGCAGTTACTGCGGCTAAGTTATCACCTGCTGTTGGAGTTGATGGCCAAGTGCTATCACTTTCTGGCGGTAATTTAACTTGGGTTGCTGGTCAAGCTGGTGCTTCAAGCTTTACAGCACTTGATGATACGCCAGCGTCATATACAGCTAACCCTGGTGATATACTACAGGTAAACAGCGGTACTAATGGTTTAGAGTTTACACCATTCGCTGTTAAAAATATAGGACAGATTACAACTGTCAATTCTGGTACTGCTGGTAAAGTATTAGCTGTTGATGTAAACAATCAAGGTTCTAGTGGTTATAAAGGATTAAAGTGGGTTGATACATCACAAGTTGGTGCAACTACTTTTTCCGCTCTTACGGACACACCGTCATCGATTGGTACCGCTCATCAGTTATTAACAGTTAATGCGGCTGGTACAGATTTAGAATATAGAACGCTTGATGCAAATCATATATCTACAGGTTTGATTACATCAACTATGATTGCTAATGGTACTATAACAGGTTCGGATATTGCTGGATCAACAATAACAAGTACCAACTTAGTAGACTTAACTGTAAGTACTGTTAAAATTGAGAACTCTGCTATTACAACACAAAAATTAGCAGCAGATGCTGTTAACGGAACTAAAATAGCAGATGATTCAATTGATAGCGAACATTACGTAGACGGATCAATTGATACGGCTCACATTGCTGACGATGCAATTACAGCTGCTAAAATAGGTGACATTAGCCAGATGGGCGGTACTAATACTTATACTGATTGGGATACTCTAAATGATACTAAAATTGATTGGTATGTAAATGGCTCAAATGAAATGCAACTATTAGCAAATGGCACATTACACGTAGATGGAGATGTCATTGCTTATTCATCAACTATTGCATCTGATAAAAATTTAAAAGATAACATAACTAATATTAATAATCCAATTGAAAAAATAAAACAATTAAATGGTGTTACTTTCAACTGGAAAAAGAACGGTAAAGAGTCTGGTGGTGTTATAGCGCAAGAAGTACAACAAGTATTACCATCACTGGTTTCAGAAGTAACAGAACTAAATAGTGAAGGATCACATTTAGCCGTTGATTACAATGGAATTATAGGATTATTAATAGAAACTGTAAAAGAACAACAAAACCAAATAGATGACCTAAAAGCACGCATAGAAGCGTGATATATATATAGTTAACCAATTTTTTTTAACCTTAAAAACCAAAACCAAAATGACTTATTTTTATTACAAAACCAGTACGTGGAACAGCGGAGAAAACCAAATATCCGATGAAACCAAAAAAGTATGGAAAAGATATGCCAAAAAGAAAAACTGGCGTATTACACAATTGCCAAACGGTTATTATCAAACCGAATGGAAAGACTTAGATGACAAATGGAACCCTGTAACTAGGCGTGAGACTGTTGATGGTGCTGAAAAAGCAATTGATTCTTCAGTAGAACATTATGCTAAAAAAATAAAATTAACAGAAGGCCCAATAGTCGTTAAAACATTTGAATAAAAAATAAATTTAATTTAATGGAATTTAATAATCCGAGTGAAATTGTTAAAGATTTAAACTTTGGCAATGACGCTCAAAACAAAATAATGGCTGGAGTAGAAAAGCTAGCTGAAGCGGTTAGCTCTACTTTAGGAGCATCGGGTAAGTGTGTTATATATGAAGATGCACTTGGTAAACCGATTGTAACAAAAGACGGAGTGACTGTTGCGAATAGTGTGGTGCTTATGGATCCAGTTGAGAATATAGGCGCGACCCTCGTTAAAGAGGCAGCACAGAAAACAGTGAAGGAAGCGGGTGATGGTACTACAACTAGTACCGTCCTCGCACACTCCATTTTAAAAGAATATGTAGCTTCTGAAAAATCTGATTTAAGGAAAATTAAAGAAGATATAATTGAAGCAAGTTCTAAAGTAATTAAATATTTAGAAAGTAGCTCAATTCCAGTTAAGGACTCAATGTTAGAGCATGTAGCTAATATTTCTACAAACAATGATGTAATATTAGGTAAATTAATTGCTGATGCGTATAACAAAGTGGGTAAAGACGGCGTGGTCCTTATGGAAGAGTCTGATACTGATGAAACGTTTATAGATATTATAGATGGTGTTCAGTTTGACAGTGGTTTAAAATCACAGCATTTAATTACAGATAAAGAAAAAAATAAAGCAGAACTTGAAAAACCGTTAATATTATTAGTTGATTCTGAAATTTCAACTATTAGGAAAATACAAGCGGTATTAGAGTATGCTATAAAAAATAAAAGATCAATACTGATTATTGGTAATCTTTCGCCTCAAGTGCAATCTGCACTTATAATGAATAAGGTTAAAGGTAATATTAAAGTAAACTTTATTGATCCACCTGGTTTTTCTAACTTAAGAAGAGATATGCTAGATGACTTAGCTGCGCTTACGGGTGCTACAGTCATTTCAGAGGAGTTAGGGGACGATTTAGATTTAATTAATGAATCAGTACTAGGTGAAGCACAAAAGTCCGTTACAGACGATAATAACACTGTTATAACTATTGAAGAGTTAACTAAAGAAGTTAAAGATAGAATAGATGTTATTGAAAAGCAATTGAAGGAGGAAAAAAATCCTTATTTGCTTAAAAAGCTTGAGCAGCGCAAAGCAATGCTTTCTGGTTCAGTTGGAATGTTATATGTGGGGGCTGATTCTAAAATAGCACTTAAAGAAAAGAAAGACAGAGTTGAAGATGCTATCTATGCTGTAAAAGCAGCATTAAAAGAAGGTATTGTGCCTGGTGCTGGTGTAGCTTTACATAATGCAGCTGATAATATAGCCACAAACAATAGTGACGGTTATAATATATTGTTTAATGCCATTAAAGCACCTTATAAAAAAATTCTTGATAACGCAGGAATTACTTACGGACCGTTTATGAAAAAAGGCTGGGGAATTAATGTAATAACCGGAGAAGGCGTAAATTTGATAAAAGAAGGTATAATTGATCCTGTACTGGTTACAAAGACTGCTTTAAGAAATGCAGTATCAGTAGCAACAACAATTATGTCAGCGGACTGTATAATTTCTAATGTAAGAGAAGGATCATGCGGGCTGTAAATAAATTTATTATAATTAAATCAATTAAGGAAGAAGTTAAACCAAACGAATCAGGTTTAATCCTTACAGAAAAACATCAAGATGACATACGATATAGAAAAGCTGAAGTACGTTCTGTTGGTAATTACGTTGAAGGAATTGCTCCAGGGGATAACATATATTACGACAGACATGCTGGCTACGGTATAGACTTTGACGGGGAATACCTACAAGTCATAAAAGAACAAGATGTTGTTGTAGTATTATGAGACTAGAGTCTGATGATATTAGAAGGCTTGGTCTTTTTAAATATTATAGATTAGTTAGGAAGTGGGCTTGTAAAACATATAAGCTAACTGATGGCGATCTTGAATTATTAATACATTTTGATTGTCTTGGGCGTTTTACACGTGATGATTACATAAAAGGTACGTATATACATTCCTGGGATAAACATCGCTGGGAACGATTACGTAAAAACGGTTGGATAGATGTATATATTAAAAGAAACCATACTACTGTTAAATATAACGTATATAAGGTTTCAACAAAGTGTAAGCATCTAATATCAAGAATCTACAGAATATTATTAGGCCAAGAAGACTTACCTACAACACATAGAAATGTGTTTAATAAAAATAAAAGCTATAGTGATAAAGTATTTAATGCTGCTATAGAAGATATGCACAAAGACAAAGAACGATAATGGGTTATAAAATGAAAAGCGATATGATGTCGCTAATACACGAAAGCAAACCTTCACTAAAAGAGAATTTAACACCTGGTGTGCACGGTGTAACATTAGATGATGGCACTATCGTTATTAATAAAAAACTTTCACCTGTACAACAAAAAGTAGCTGAATCACACGAGCGTGTTCACAGAGAGCAAATACTTCGTAAAGATTTAAGTTATGATGATGACTATGTATATTGGAAAGGAAAAAAATATCCTAGAAAAGGAATGAAAGAAGGGTTTCCTAAATTAGAATGGGAAGCTGAAGCATATAGAAGACAAACAAAAAAATAAACACAATGGATTTACCTATCACTAAAAAAGTACACGCTCAAAAGAAAGCTGCA
>Ga0222719_10001417_pt1 | contig 23302 bp, 22 predicted proteins | sample C33_34DmetaG_FD_165039 | JGI IMG/M metagenome (GOLD analysis project Ga0222719, IMG submission 165039) | Estuarine water microbial communities from San Francisco Bay, California, United States - C33_34D | ecosystem: Environmental > Aquatic > Marine > Unclassified | place: USA: California...
TGCTGGCAACGATACAACCAGAAATACTTTAAGTGGTGCCATCAAGCTTTTAACTGACAATCCTGAACAAAAACAAAAACTCATGGAACAACCTGAATTAATGCCTAATTTTCTGCAAGAATGCATTCGAATGATTTCCCCAGTCATGCACATGCGCAGAACTACAACTTGTGAAACTGAAGTCGGCGGTCAAAAAATGGGTCCTGGTGAAAAAGTGGTCATGTGGTATGGCGCAGCTAATAGAGATCCAGAAATCTTTACAAATCCTGATCAATTTGACATTGAAAGAGCTAATGCTGATAAACACCTAGCTTTTGGTATAGGTAGACATACCTGCGTTGGAAAACCTGTTGCCTTAATGCAATTAGAGGAGTCATACAAACAAATTCTGACACGTTTCCCAAACATTCACATGAGTGGAGATTGGAAAGTTGCACCGAATAATTTTGTCCATGCCATTCAAGAAATGCCTGTTAAATTTTAATTAACTTCTGCCTTCTAGCCGCTCATTGAGGTTTAACCAAATTTGTTCAACCTCTTCAATCTCAGCTTTAAGCTCAGTTTGATTTCTAATTAGATCGTGTAAGTCATCCTGAAAATCGCCATCATAGGTATCAGGTGACTGAAGGATTGCTTCAACAACAGCAATCTTTTCCTGCAACCGCTTTAATCTTTTTTCAGCAGAATGAATTTCATTTTTTAATTGTTTGATTTTTTTTTGATCAAGCTGTCTTTGAGCCCCGGGGGTTTGCTCTTTGGTATTGGAAGATTTGCGGGGATGAGATTTGTTTAAATTTTTTAAAATTCTCAAACTATAGTCATTCAAATCACCATCAAATTCTTCAATGGAACCATCTTCTACTAATAAAAATTGATCTACATTATTAGCAAGCAAATGCCTATCATGAGAAATAAGCAAAATGGCGCCACCAAATGATTGCAACGCCATAGTAAGAGCTTGCCTCATTTCCATATCTAAATGATTGGTAGGCTCATCCATTAGCAGCAAATTAGGCTTTTGATAAGCAATGATGGCCAGTGCCAACCTTGCCTTTTCACCGCCGGAAAATAATTTAATAGGATCTTTCACTTTATCATTCTTAAAATCATAGCCGCCTAAATAGGTTCTGACTTGTTGCTCTGTTTTCTCAGGGTCAAGTTGCTGGATACATTGATAGGCTGTTTTCGATAAATCTAAATCGTCTACTTGATGCTGAGAGAAATAACCTAGCTTTAAATTACCGCCTTCAAATCTATGACCATTAAGCAATGGAATGCTAGCAACCAAACTTTTCATTAGAGTTGATTTACCTGCACCATTAGGCCCAAGCAATCCTATTCTATCGCCAGGATGCAAACTAATATTAATTTTTTCTAGAACAGGTGAAGAGTAACCTAGAGTGGCATCATCTAAAGTCAGCAAAGGATCTGAGATCTTTTCAGACTGAGGAATACTAAAATGAAAGGGTGAGTCTACATGAGCAGGTGCAATTACTTCCATCCTTTCTAAAGCTTTCACCCTGCTTTGTGCTTGACGGGCTTTAGTAGCCTTAGCTTTAAAACGCCTCACAAAATCTTGCATGTGCGCTATCTCTCGTTGCTGCTTCTTGAATGTCGCAGCTTGTTCGGCCAATCTTAATGCTTTTACTTCTTCAAATTGTGAGTAGTTCCCTGTATAGAGTTCAATGGCTTGACGATAGATATGAGCAATAGTGTTGACGCATTCATCGAGGAATTCTCTGTCATGGGAAATAAGTATGAGCGCTCCTTTAAATGATTTGATCCAGTCAGCCAGCCAAACTATTGCATCTAAATCTAAGTGATTGGTTGGCTCATCCAATAACAACAGATCGGATGGCTGCATTAGAGTTCTGGCAAGATTCAAGCGAACTCGCCAACCTCCTGAAAAATCTTTAACTGTTTTCTTTAAATCATCTTGAGAGAACCCTAGCCCTATCATTAATTGCTCAGCTTTAGATAAAGCTGCATGACCATCCATAGAATTAAAAATTGCATGAAGCTCCCCTAACTCATCAAAATGTTCATTTTGTTCGGCCGATTTAATTTTTTGTTGTATTTCGATTAGTTGCTTATCCCCTTCTAAGACATACTGAACTGCCACTTCATCAGTTCCTGGGACTTCTTGAGCCAGATAAGAAATTCTTAAATCATGAGGATAGTCTAGATACCCTTCTTCAACATCTAATTCACCTGTGATCATCTTAAATAAACTTGTCTTACCAGCACCATTGGCACCAATTAAGCCAACTTTTTTATCTCGATGAATCACAAATGATGCATCTTCAAATAAAAGATTAGGGCCTCTGCGCAGAGCTAGATTTGTAAATGAAAGCATCTATGGTGTATTAAAAAAAATGTAAGTGTAACAAATAGTCTTACTCTTTTATTAACACAACATTCATATAAAATACTTCCATGTCAAAATCTATATGGTTTCAACCCCTCTCTATTAGTGATTTCAAAGATTCATCCATCAATATGGACAAACATCTTGATATAGAAATTGTAGAAATTGGAGATGATTTTATTGTTGGCAGAATGCCAGTGATTGAAAAAACCAAACAACCTTATGGAATTCTTCATGGTGGTGCCTCCTGCGTCCTGGCTGAAAGTATTGGTAGCACAGCTGCAGCACTTTCAATGGATAGCACTAAAAAATACCCTGTTGGCATTGAGATCAATGCGAATCATATCTCCTCACCAACCGATGGCTATGTTTACGCTAAAGCTACTCCGGTTCATATAGGTGGATCAACATCGGTGTGGAATATAGATATAACCAACGATGCTGGTAAACGCGTGGCTTTTTCTAGATTTACTGCAATGCACAAAAATCATCCTGAGACTAAATAGATTACTTTTAAGTATCCAAGTTCTATAATTTAGAAATGGATTATGTACCTTATGCAGTACCATTCTTTTTACTTGCCATCTTGATTGAGCTTGCCTATGGCATTATTAAAAAAAATAATACTTATCGACTAAACGATGCCATTAGTAGCCTTTTTATGGGCTCACTTCGATCTGCAAATAAACTTATTATTATTAGTTTTGGTGGCTATGTCTTTTACCTCATTGAGACTCATAACAGTCTATGGAGAATGGATGCCACTTCACCATTTGTATGGATATTTGCCTTTGTTATTTATGATTTCTTTTATTACTGGTTTCACCGAATCAGTCACGAGAGACAAATTTTTTGGGCATCTCATGTGGCTCATCACCAAAGTGAAGATTACAATCTTAGCACCGCCTTAAGACAAACCGGAACTGGCGCATTTGTAACTTGGGTCTTCTATATCCCAGTGTTTTTAATCGGTGTGCCCTCTTATGTTTTTGTTAGTGTTGCTTCAATCAATCTCATCTACCAATTCTGGGTGCACAGTGAACATATTCCAAAACTTGGCTGGTATGAGAAATTCTTTGTTACTGCATCAAATCATAGGGTTCATCATGCGCAAAACGAAAACTACATAGATAAAAACTATGGTGGGGTCTTTATTATCTGGGATCGAATGTTCGGTACATACAAAGAAGAAGATGATAATGAGGCGCCTATTTATGGAATTAGAGGCACCTTAAACACTTTTAATCCTATTTGGGCTAATCTACATATTTATATCAGTATGGCAAAAGATATCTGGAACGCTCAACACTGGAAAGATAAATTCTTTGTGCTCTTCGCAAAAACTGGATGGAAACCAAACAGTCTTCCAGAACAACCAGCGAAAGATAATTTTAATGCTCGAACATTCCAAAAATATAATCCAGAGGTTTCTAGAAAAATAAAAATTTACTCCTTTTTTCAATTTCTTGCTTTAGCCTATGTAGGTTTGGTGGTCCTAGAAAGCGGTGAGCTTAGCTATCAGCAACTTTGGGTAACCGTTGCAATGATGGCCTTTACTATGTATTGCACTTCATTGTGGCTTGATGGCAAAGAAGGCTTTGCAATGGAAATGACCCGCCTTGCACTGTGCGTAATGATAGGAGTTTATTCTCTTTTTGATGTCAGTCTTGAATTTATAGCCATAAGTCTACTGAGCTATGCAGTAATAAATGTTTTGGTCTTACCCCTAATTAATAGGTCTCAAATATTTTCAAAAGCCTAATTAAATATAGGTTTAAAAAATATTCCTTAGCTAATTCACTGCATAAAAAAAATAATTTTTTATAAATAACAAATAGATGTAAAATACAGGAATATCAAGAGCAGGATTAAATTCCTCTCCAACCTGCCCTCTCTGGCAAGGTGGAAAAATGATATGGCTTTCAGCAACTAAAGGAGGTACCAATGAAAGACTACAAACCAAAGGTAATAAACGTTACCAATAATATACATGCAACTATCTATCCTAATGGGGATTTTGATATTTCATTTCTTTACGATGAAAACAGAAAGTGGGATTTTGAATTTTCAAAGTACAACAGAATCAAGCAAAGGGTTTGCACTGACGGAAAAACTTTCAAACCTATCACTGACCTTGCAGATAACTGGAAAGCATTTAAATTTTGTTTAACTGAGCATGAAGGAGCAGAGAAAGCACCTGCTTGGATTAAAGCCCTTGCAAGATGGAGGTTTGATAAACCTACTAGATATAGAATGGTTGAGGAGCAAATAGGTTGTGTTCTCTTCTTTAGAAAGGAGGAGTACTAACATGGACTTTGACTTTAAAAAGATAGAGATAGATAAAGATACTTATATTAAGTATTGGGATAGAGATAACTTTGAACTACATATTAGAGCTTCTGGACCAAATGGTGCATTTGTATATAAATATGAGAATGGTTTGCTTAAATGGAGGCAGAGAAGGAGTTACTCTTTTGTAGCCAGACCAAGCAAACCCAAATGGGTAGAGATGAAGTGAGAGAATTGCAGTTCAATCCAGCTTAAAAAATAATAATTCCAGAGCTTAGAAGAAGAAAAAAGAATAAGATGACATACATGAGCTCTTGGGTATAAGCGAATAGCATTAAAGGGATCAAAGATGGCAACAGTCCTCCTAGAGCATAATCATTAAGCTTGTTGGCAGTTTCTGCTGTGTAGTCTATAAAGTCATTTGAATGCTTCACAATGGATTCCATTGCAGCATCTGCTGCAAAAATTGCAGAGGGAACCAACACCGCAGTTGAGGCTACAATTCCAGTACTTTTAAGAAAATATCTTCTTTCCATAATCTAATAAAACCCCATTGGATTATATGTCTCATTTTTCAGATCTAATAACTCAGCAAAAGCTCTAAACCAGTCATCAAGGAGCTTCTTTTCTTTGTATAAAGAAGCTAAGTTTTGCTTTACTCGCTTTTTTAGATGGTTCCATTCTTTTTCTATGCGATAAAACTCAAGCTGAACCAGCCCATTCTCATCGAGCAAATTAAGATCAGGTTGTCGATTCATATCCATCAAACTCAAATGATAACGATAAATATTTTTTTGAATTTTTTTATATTCTTTAACATGAAGTAAATATTGATCAATATGATTTTGTGACATATAACTTTGGAATAATTCCAGTTGCCCATGCTTATTATTTTTTAAGAATAAGGGATGGGGTTGCATAAATAAAAGTTAGCTTGCCTGAGAAGCTGGTTTATTACCTAAAGCAAGATTCCAATGTTCATAGGCCTTGGTAGGTATGAGTGAATTTGTATGGATCAAAGATACTACATCTTGATAAAAGGATTCCGCTTCATCACGTGAGATAAGCAGCATAAGCGACTTAATGACTCTGGTAATACGTAATTGATTATGATTATGATGACGCTGCCATTGATCATTACGTGATAGAAAGCCAAGAAAAAAATTCTTGGAGGCTATTAAATTATTTGCAATTGTTGGATCAATCCGTATTCGCTCAATTAATGCAGGGTCTTCGATATAAAATTTATTTAGGCTCATAGCACTAGGTTCACTTACTGGAAATAGATTTTGAATAAAGTCATGGGTGCTCTCAATCTCTCTATCTGAAAACTCCCATATCTGATAAATGAATCTCCCTTTATCATCTGGCTCTAAGCCTTTTAAAAACTTATAGATATCCATTAATGAGTAACCTTTACAGGAAGATTATTTAAGTAATTGTATGAATTGGATTTAAGGATGCTCGAAAATTCTTTCGGTGGAAATAACATCTCTAAGTCATCAATCTCTTGACCAGCAGTTATTAAATTAGAACGTAGCATCAAAAGAGCCGATTCATTGCGTGTGGCTGCAAAATCAGGCATTTTTTTGCAAATTAATTCTATGGTCTCGCCTATATTATCTAGCGTTTCATCTGAAGTAGACTCATCTAAATCAAGCGAAGAAACATAAAATAATTGTTTTAATAGTACATTCTCTTGATAGCAGCTAGCAATGTAAATTTTATGTAAATCTTGATAGTGTTTGAATGAAAGATATTCTTGGCGACGAGGGTTCAATGAAATGGTTAATGCGTCGTATTCTTGGCGTCTATATGATTCTTCATCAACCGACTGATAGGCCCTTTCAAGCATATCCAGTGCTGATTCAGTGAGTTCCATACCAAGTTTAGTATTGCCAGAAAGGAAGGTTTCGCCTGCCATGAAACAATCGGTAAATGCTTTTGAAGAAAGCTTGGCTGATTCATAGATAAAAAATTCATTGTGATTCATGGGCAGATAAGCCTGAAATGCATCAAAAAATCTATACGAAGTTTCAATAACATTCAAAGTTTCTTTATCAAAAATACCAGACTCATCTGGAGTCTTAAGAGTTTCATTAAACTCTTTTTGAGTGACTTCATAAAACCAATTTAGGTAATCAAAATGTAATTTAAAGGGTTTATGAAAAGCAGTATTGGAAGAGAGATAATGATTTCTGCTTTTTAGAATTAACTCTTGGATATCTTGAAATCTCTTTTCTACTTGAGAAAATTTTGAAGCTTTGGTTGGAACATCTGTATAGAGAAGAAAGTACTCAATATCGGATAAAAGAAATGCTGAGTATTCTAAGTAAGCGTTTGAAACTAGGTAATTATTAAGGTTTGTTGGCGGTTCTGTAAACAATATATATTCCTCTCGGTCAGCAAAATAGTATACATATATACAGTATTAATTTAAACCCCCAAAATACAAATAAAACAGTTTATTATTAAATAATGAAATTTTTATTACTAAGAGTATGGACATAGTTAAACTTATTGGCGATCGACTAACTCTTGAAGAAAATGGCAATAAATTTAAATCTATTTGTCCATTTCATATAAATTCTGAAGACTTTTACACCTTATTGATTGACCCGGAGAAGCAAACTTATACATGTCTTAAATGTGGTGCGCATGGGGGACCTGAAGAGTTTTATAAAAATTATGAAGGCAAGACTTGTTGATGAAACCCGTCATTCTTTCATTAACGATCTTAGCAATTGTTGGTTGCAATAAACCATTGGACCCCATTTCCTATTTAGCGTGTGAACAAGACTATCAAAAAGCTGACAAAATATATGTCATGACAGATACGGACAAAGACTTTGTCATGGTCCAATTTGGGAACGCTTTTATGGCTGAATGGGAGTTATTCGATATTGTTTACTCTAATGTCTCGACAACAGATAACCTATTTAAGTTCAATTATGAGTTTTCGGCTAAGCAAAAAGAATACCCAGATGCTGAAATTGTATACAAGGCATATTGGAATGCTGAGGTTGATAGATATTTTTTAACGCTAAAGATCGATGGCAAAAGATCATCTATTGTTGAATATGAAGGTGAGCTCAAGGAAACGCCAGGTGAAACTTATCAAGATATCCTTCAATGCAAAGAAATGGGTGTAAATATTTAAATCTTAACCTGCTTACTTGCTGCTCTTAGCATGTAACCTGAATTACAGATTTGTTGAGCTTGATAGGTGGAATCTTTTAGACCTTCTAACACAAATGTTTGATTCTCCATGCCTGAGACAGAATGAAAGTTTACATCCATCATTGAGGCTCCATAAAAAGATGGAAAGTTTTGCAGCTCAAACCAGCCAACTCTTCTAGCATCATCGGTGTTTAAAATAAATTTTAGTTTTAGTTTAGCTTTTTTTGGTTTGCGTTTATCAACAGCAATCTTAGCGAACACATCAATACCCTCAAACATTTCGTCAGGGACCTCCATCATTAAGTAGGGGTAGCTAGGGATGCAATGAGGGCGTTCAATGTGAAAGCCCAATTGAGTTGCAGGATCCTTGTTCTCAGCGGTCTTAGAGACAGTCAATTCATTCTCACTTAAATCATCAATAAAAAAGTTATCCAAGGTCACAATGTCTACCTCAGCATAGGACAAGCTACTCAACAGCATCATAAATACAACCGACTTACCTTTAAACGAATTGCTTTGCCCAGAAAAGGGTCCCAAACGCATGACATGGATTTTCTGGAGTTTAATTTCATCCACTGGTTTTGGTTTTCCAAGCTTCCTAACAAACATAAAGATCGTTAAAGCAAGTAGTCCTATTATTGATGCTGCGAGTATCTCAATCATTAATCCCTCCTTTGGATAGTTATTAAGTGGTCTTAATACTTAAACGGAGGAAGCGGGAATTTGTTACAGAATTAGTTTAAATAACTTTCAACCATCTGCTGAGCGGTTGCTGGATCTATCATTTGGACTAGAGCTTTATCAGGTTTTACAAAGTCCTTGTCAGCTCTTATAGAGGTTAAGTCACCGCCAATAAAGGCATTGGTGTTAGCTGCAAAGACTCCGTACATCACCTGATAAATTGTTGCATCCATTTCATCGGTCATGGATGAAGCCAGTGACCAGACAGTATTAACTTCATAATTCTTGATGGTCTGTGGTTGTGGGATAGAGGAAGGAATATTCACCTGAATGTTAGACATGGCGGGTGCTTGAATGACTGGAGTCATAAAGGGACCGAAGGTAATGAGCATGGCAACAGCTGCCATCATCAAGCCTGATGCAGGGACCCAACGAGTCCAGAACGTATCTTTAGGCTCTAGAGTGTCATCAATAAACTTGTGTAGCTTCTTGTTAGTCTTATGCATCTCTTTGGATTGGAAGAAACTCTCAAGACGTTTATTGGCAAAGATTAGTCTCTCATAAAACTCTCTAGCCACATCCGATGCATCAACAATACTTCTAACTTCAGCAGAGTTGGAGTAGTCCATGCCATCATCCAGGTATCCAGCCAATTGAAGTTTGAGGCGTTGATTCATTTTTGCTTCCTCCCCAAACAATCTGCCAATAAAGCTCTGGCTCTTTTAGCTTTGGTTCTTAAGTTACCTTTAGAAATATTACCAATAAACTTTTGAATCACATCATAATCATGCCCTGCCCCTTTCATTGCCAAAATCGTTCTATCGGTTTCATTTTGCTGCTTGAGACAATGCATGAGCTCTTGATGCTCATAGAATTTCAATTTGTTCTCATCCATGAATGGTTCAAGATTTAATTCATCAAAGGAATCAACCTTAGAATCTTTTCTGCATTTATCGATAAAGCCATTGCGTAAAATCGTCTTAGCATAGGCAAGAGGATATTCAGCAGATAAGAATTTATCTTTATTCTCAATAAGTTTGAGTATCGCTGCCTGACATAGATCCTCTGCATCAGCCATGTTGCCACTAAGACTTAAAGCAAAAGGTAAAAGTTTTGGGCTGACAATATGCAAAGCTTCTTTTAGTGATGGCGGATTGAGTTTGGGTGGAGTTACAACTTCAGCAACACGAGTCTGTGTTGGCGTGAATATATTGATTGAATTGGTTGCTTCCATATACTTATTAATACTACCTAATTCATGGACAATAAGGGATAGAAAGGTTATAAAAAAATGACTTTATTTTGTAACAAGATAATGACTAAATCGTTTGCTGATATAAATAAAGTTATTACTATGTTTTGACTCGTTAACTAATCATGTGTATTGATAAAACTCATAAATCAAACTAAATTATATTTATGAAAGTAATACCCTCATCCTATAAGGGCAATGGTGAGAAAAAGACAAAGAATTTAATTAATCAGCTTGATTGTAAAAGTTTTGAGCTTGCTTTTTGGTCCATCCATGTAAATGACCTTAAATATAAAGAATTTTCAGATATTGATTTCCTTTTGCTTACTGAAAAAGGTATCTGCTGCATAGAGGTTAAAGGTGGGCGAGTTAATTTTAAGAATGGTGAATTTACTTATACTGATAGATACAACAAACAGACAACAAAAAAAGAATCGCCGGGTGCTCAAGCTGCAGCAAATAAACGATCTTTAAAAAAAACCATTGACGAAAAATTTCCTGAGCTCGCCAATAGCATTTGCTTTGCTCACATAATTATTTTTCCTGATATAGATTGGGATTTTTCAGAACCTCATTATGAGATGCTTAAAGAAATTATCTTTGATGCCTCTAAATTTAAAAAAGGTGCTAAAGAATTTCAACAATTTCTTACTAAAGCATTCACTTTTTTTAAAAAACAAAATACTTATAAGAAATCAAAAAAGTTGGGTCCTGAAGATATAAAAAAAATTAAAAATTTTTTGAGACCTGATTTTGATTATCTGCCATCTTTAAGGTTTCAATTAGAGGATATCGACAGACATATTTATCAGATGACTTTGGAGCAACTTAAGGTGTTAGATAGTATCGATGGAAATGACCGGATAATTATTGATGGGTCAGCAGGTTCAGGAAAAACAATATTAGCCCTTAAGACAGCTGAAAAGATGATTAACGAAAAAATAAAGTGTTGTTATTTGATAAGAAATTATCATTGGAATGATGCTATTAAAAATGTTTTCACTGAGATTGGATGTGATGTTATATGCCTTGAAAAGGGATTTCATACCCAAAAGAAATATGAAGCAATCATTGTCGATGAGGGTCAAGATTTATTAAATGATTCATGCTTTAGTAATTTCCTAGATCTTTTAGAGCTCCCTCTTAATCAATCTAAGGTATATTGGTTTATGGACTCTAACAATCAAAGTTACTTATATAGAGATATAGAAATTAATACAATAGAATTACTTGAAGGGGATTTCTTCAAATTTAAACTTGAAGGCAACTGCAGAAACCCTATCGAAGTAATCAAAGAAACAAATAAACTAACCGGAACAAATATTAGAGTTTCAAATAATGCCTCCTCTAGGAAAATACAACACGAAATATTAGATACTGATGATAAGCATAGTCATGGTAATAGAGCGCAAAAAATTATAGATAGTTTGGTTAATGAAGGAGTTGCGCTTGAAGATATTTGCATCTTGACGCTCACAAACTCAGAAGAAAGTTGTATAAATTTCCTTGAGCCAAATACAAAAAGTATGGTGCATGACTTCTGCGCTCCAATTTATGGTGAAAATAAAATTAAGTTCTTTGATACTCTCTCCTTCAAGGGTCAAGAATCTAAATTTATAATAATAATTGACTGCTATTCAGCTCAGCCAATAGATTATTTAAAAAATCACATATATACATGCCTAACTCGAGCTACATATGCACCCTACTTGGTTATAAATTCATCTCTATATTCTGAACTTTTATGAGCACTATAAGATCGAGCATTGTTAATTATCTAGAAACCCAATTCTTGGGGCCTCCGCTTACAGACGAGCACGAGTTTGAAATAAGGGCTGATTATATGCCATATCAAGATCTTTTAGCTGGTATGATTTTTCCTCAACAGGCAGAAAGAGATGCAGAAGAATTAGCTGATAATGAGTCTTCTTTGGGAGATGATATCGATCCTTTGAATCTTTCATTTTCATATTTAACATCTAGTGTCGGCTTGAGTATCTGCGTTGATAATGATGAAGATGAACTTAATATTGAAGTTAATGCTGGAATATATGAGATACAAAGCGATGATCAAAAAGATAAGGTGCAGAAGTACTACAAGAGAAAAAAACTACAGAGTAAAACTATTAGGGCAGATTTAAAAAATAACTCAATTTATTCAACATTAGAAGGAAAAGCCAATATAGACGTAAGAATCTTTAATAAAAAAAATAAGAAACTTGTAACAATTTCTTTAATTAATAATTCTAAGTGTGTTACTAAAAATAATAAAAAGATAAAACCAAAGCAAGAAGATATTCTTTCAAGAGTTTCAATGAAAATTACAGCTTCAAAATATGGGATTCAACCATATCCAAAAGTATTTAGATCCACATATGATGATGAGGAAGCTGAGCAAAGAATCTTGTATAAAGATGAAAATATTTATGGCGTAGGACATTCATGTTCTGTTGATTGGGTCGAATCAAATCAGAAAACTGCATCAGAAGTAAGTATAAATTTTTTACCAAGATCAATTACAAAAGGCTCTAAAAGCGAAATGATAGAGTATGAGAGAAGTAATGCTACTAAACTTGTATTTCTAGCCAATCCAAAAAACAGCGATTTAATTATCAAGGAATTGAATGAATTTCTTAATCCATATATTAGTTGGATCAGCAGAGTTTCCAAAGAACTCATTGATTTAAAGAATAATGAATTAGATTTTTCATCTGATGCGATTGATAGCCTAATTAATAAGCTCAATGAATGCATTACAAGATTAAAAGAGGGTATAGCTTTTATAGAGCACGATCAAAAAGCTCTAAAAGCATTTCAATTATCTAATCTTGCTATGTTAATGCAGATGATGCATGAAAAGAAATATAACAACAGTTCAGAATCTCTTGGAGGGTACAAATTTTTTGAAAAAGATCATAATTTAGTCAGTGATTTCAATGAAATTAATTACCTAGAGGAATCTAACGAAAATAATAGAAATAATATAGATCCAAGATGGAGACCCTTCCAATTAGCATATTTTTTACTCACCAATGAGTCAGTTGTTAAGTCAGATTCAAAGCACAGGGAAACCGTTGATTTGATTTGGTTTGCAACTGGGGGTGGTAAAACTGAGGCATACCTTTTCGTGAGTGCTTTTTTGATCTTTTACAATAAATTGAAAAAAAATGATCATCAATGTCCTGAAATAGTAATGAGATACACTTTAAGTCTTTTGACTCAAGATCAATTTGTAAGATCAACTAGATTTATTACAGCTTGCGAAAGAATTCGAAGAGATAACGTAGAGGAATTGGGTGAAAGTAAAATTTCCATTGGGTTATGGATAGGTGGTGCAGGCACTCCAAATGTTGTAGGTACTGATTTTGGAGCGCATGAGGTCTACAAAAAACTCAAAGAAGAAAAACAACCGCAGTGCAGAAGTCCATTTATTCTAGGATCATGTCCATGGTGTGGAACAAATTTAGTTCCCTTTGATAAGCGTGATGATTCACATTACGGCTTTGAAGTAGATGAGTATAATTTTCTTATAAAATGCCCGTCCCTTAAATGTGACTTTCATGATGAGTTGCCAGTTCAGGTAATAGATGAAGAGCTTTATGCCAACCCACCTACTTTTTTATTGGGAACGATTGATAAATTTGCTCAATTTGCACATAACCCAAATGCTGGAAATCTTATTTGCACTGAAAATGAATGTGTAAATTTAATCATTCAAGATGAGCTACATTTAATCTCTGGCCCGCTAGGAACAATTACAGGAGTTTTTGAAGCAGCATTTGATACTATGCTTTCGCATCATCAACATAAACCAAAATACTTAGCAGCTACTGCAACTATTAGGGGGGCTGAAAAACAGATAAAACAATTATTTGCAAGAAAAACATTTACATTTCCTCCATCAGGTATTTCTCATAAAGATAGGTTTTTTTCAAAAATAAATGAGGACGATCCAGGAAGAGAATATATGGGAATAATGTCTCAAGGTCATACCGCGGTAACCACTACTGTCAGAATTGCAGCAGCTGCCCTTCAATCTACTGAGGAAATTCAAGGCACATTAGATGAATTAGATGGGTATAAAACCCTTGTTGTATACCATAATGCAAAGAAGGAAAAGTCTAAAACCCTTATTCTCGCAGGAGATGACATACCAAAAAGAATCAAGGTAATCGCTCCAGAAAATCAAGAAAGAACTTTATTTAATATTGATGAACTTTCTGCTGATATAAGTAGAATTGAAGCATTTAATGTTAAAAGGAAATTAGAACTTCCATGCACTGATCCTCTTTCGCTAGATCTTGTTTCTGTAACTAGTATGTTATCTGTGGGGGTTGATATACAAAGACTAGGTTTAATGCAGGTAACGGGTCAACCAAGACAAACATCTGAATTTATCCAAGCAACTTCAAGAGTTGGAAGATCTGATAATTGGCCAGGCTTAGTTTTAGTCAACTACATAGCTTCAAATACAAGAGATAGATCTCATTATGAACAGTTTTACTCTTATATAAATTCCGTTAACAGATTCGTAGAACCGACAAGCGTCACACCGGGCGCTGAACCAGCTTTAAGACGAGTGCTTCCAACATGTTTTATGATTTTGGGACGTCATTTATTACCAATGAATGGTGTAGATCAAGCTGGGCTATTCAATCGCTCAGATAATTTAACTCAATCAGTCTTTGCATCATTTGAGAAGCGCCTCCATGATGCTGATCCCACAGAAAAGAAATTAATTTCTAGACTTATAAACGAACACTTAGATTGCTGGGCTAATGTAATTCAAAATAATCCTGGGCCAACTCACTGGCATCCACGCGGCGGACAAAGAGGGGGAAATGTTTCTTTCTTAACAAAAGATTTTGGAGATTTTTTGCATAATGCTGAATGGGAAGTTTTACAAAGCATGAGACATGTGGATTCTGAGATAGGAGTGAAACTAATATGAGTGCAATTGAAAAACGTATTCGTAAATCACAATTAATAACTCAATTTGGCATAGGAGCTATAGTAGAAATAGGTAATGAAAGCTTCATAGGAGCTGATTTAGCTTTCAGACCGTGGTCTTCAGAATTTTTAAAAAAAAAATATAGAATAGATCCAATACCAAGATTAGAAAAAATTCTAAAGATTCCTTACATAGTATCTCCACCAAGTGCGCCTCCTTTAAAATGGAAAACAGCAAACTCTGAGGATAGATATAAACTTCCATACAGCCGTTTTCCTAGGTGGCTAATATGCAGATCATGCAATAGTCTTAGAAAATACAATCAATCAATTACACAAAATCCTGATCCAGATTGTTTGAACAGTAATTGTGGTAAACCCTATGATCATCTCCAACCAGTAAGATTTATATATGCTGACAATGATGGCTATCTTTTTGATATAGCTTGGGACTATCTTTTGCATCTTGATTCGGTAGAAGGTGGATGTCGAGATGATAAAAGTTTATATATGAGAAGTGAGGCATCTAAAGGCGGTGGACTTTCATCAATATTCGTTGAATGCAAAACATGTGGAATTAAAAAAAATCTAGCTCAAATTAAATCTGTAATTCATAGACAAAGAAATAAAGAAGCTGCCCAATTCCATCCATGGCAAGTTCAATTAGACGCACAATATACAAATAATAAATCTAAGGCATCAAGAGTTTTAAGCACTCCATTTCAACAGGCAGGATCATCATCCTTGTATCAATCAAAAATAGTTAGCGCTTTAGACTTATCTGGTTCTGCTCATGAAGTTGCATACAAAGATATGACTGCAGTTGAACAGTACCTTGAAGAAATGGATGCAATAGAGGGCCTAAAAGAAAAAATTGATTCCATCAAGGATCTTTTTGATGATGAGGAAGGTTTCAAAAATGCAAGAGAAAAGCTAATTACTAATACAGCCAAGTCTCTCAATACACAAAAACCTCTGAATATTGATGAAATAACTTCAGATCTTTTATCCGGCCTGTTAGGTGCAGATGTATCAGAATTTCAAGCAGAAGATATTGATCTTAATGAGGTTAGCGACTCATCATTACTTTATCCAGAATGGCAGGTTCTCCATCAAGATGGAGAGAATAAGTATAAAAATTATCACGGCATAAAAAATGAGATTAGAGACCCTAATATTTCTAAATATATATCCTCTATTACACAAGTACGTAAACTTCGTGAAGTAAGAGTGCTCTATGGGTTTACCCGTTATTTTGATTCTACCAATGTTCATCCTCTGTATATGGGACCAAAAGAGAGAAAACCGCCATATTTACCAGGAATTGAAGTTTTTGGCGAAGGGATATTTATTCAGTTAAATATTGAAACCCTTAATGAATGGTTAACATCTCAGAGTAATGCTATTAACTCAAGGTTGGAATCTATGGTTTTGAGACAAGCTGAATTATCTCAAAAACTCCCCTTTCCTTCACCTGAGTTTGTTTTAACTCATACATTTTCTCACCTTTTAATGAATCAATTGTGTTTTGAATCAGGCTATGGAATGTCATCAGTTAGAGAGAAAATTTACGTGAATTTAGAGCAAGGAATGTGTGGAGTCCTTATATACACAGCTGACTCAGACTCAGAAGGAGCCTTAGGTGGCCTGGTGAGAATGGGAGATGAAAAACGTATTGTTAATTCTATTCTAGCAATGATTGATTCAGCTAAATGGTGTTCAACTGATCCTGCGTGCGTAGAGATTGGATCACCTGGAATGGGTGGAATCAATAAAGCAGCATGTCATTCATGCGCATTAATATCTGAAACTTCATGCGCTCATTTTAATAGCTTGCTAGACAGAGGTATTTTGGTTGGAAGTGATGAGGAGAATCTTAAGGGTTTTTTTAATGAGCTCTTACAATGAGAAACTTTCCTGCAAGCACTGATTTTTCAGATAATCAGAGAAGTATCTATCAAGCCCACCCAGAATCAGCAATGTTAATAATTGGCCCTCCTGGGACTGGCAAAACTGTTCTTGCAATCCATAGAGCAAAAAAAATATGTGAAACTAAAATTAATTTAAAGATGCTAATGTTCAATGAAACATTGATGCTTTATACAAAAGCACAAACTTCAGATGATCATTTATTTAAAAGAAATGTTGTAAAACTTCATACCTACCTTATTGATAAGTTTAGAAATATCATAGGTGGCTATCGATCCTATAAAGGATATGCAGATTTCAATCTAATGCTTAGATTATTTAATCAATCAAATGACATAAATCAAAAAGCAAAATTATTTAATGAAGCTCTTTTTATTGACGAAGGGCAAGATTTTCCAAATGAGTTTTATCAACTACTTGCAGATTACTGGGTGTTTGCTAAAAAAAATAAGATTAAATTTTATCCAACTGTTATGGCCGATGAAAATCAAAGGATCAAAAAAGACGAAAACACCACTATCCAAGAAATGGAAGATATTTTTGGAGCAATACCTGGGGCTTTAGATCTTTATCAAAAAAGGCTGCTGAATGAAAATTATAGAAATACTAAAGAAATTGCTGAAGTTGGCAGGCGTTTTTATCCAGGATTAAAAACTGGCGTTCCAGAGATACCATCCAAAAGAGGTGATAAGCCAACTTTCTTTTGGGTTAATAGCAGAACTGAATTGGCTGAAAGAATAATAAATTATAAAGTTAATAATCCAACAAAAACTGTTGGTGTGCTTATTCCTCAGCAAGGTAGCGGAAAGCCAGTAGAAAAATATGTTGTAGCTTTGAGACAGATACTGAAAAAAAGAGCAATAAATCAAAAAAAAATATTTGTTCAGTATTATCTTTCTAAGCATAGAGAAATTAACACAGAAGATTTAAATTTTGATAGCTCTAATTCAATAACTGTTCTCACTAATCAGAGCGCCAAAGGGTTGGAATTTGATGCAGTTTTTATTCCTGATCTGGAACAACTAGATACAGTCGGTGAATTTTTCGGCGAATCAATGACTTTTTATGTTTTGTTACATAGGGCAAGAGATAATTTATTTTTATGTGCGATAAACAATAAAAATAATCTTAATCTACCACCCATTCTCTCTCAACAACATAAAACACAAGATAGTGAAAAGAATATACATAAAATAGGTTTTCAAAATCAAGCTGAACTTGAAAAATTTATTGAAATAGAAGGATCTACAGCAATTTCTGAAAAGCCCAAAAAAATATATAAACCTGAAAGTACAAATCAATCAACTCATGAATCCAGGGTAAAAATAGACCTAGGAGGGAAAGGTAAGAGCGATTCAAAGATTTCACCCAAAGAACTATTCAAAAAATACATTATTAACCCTGAAAAAAATACAAAATATATTCTTGATTACTCAAAAAACTATTCTCGCAAAGACCAAGAGGAACTATTGTTATTAATTAAAGGTTTTAAAAATCAAAAGTCTACCCCAAAGAAAAAAACTAATAGTAAAAAAATTACATCGACCCTTCATGAAAATAATATAAAAAAACGTTCCCACAAAAACCAACCATCCAAGACAATTCTTTCATACGTATCAGGTAACTCTGATGCACCTCTATTAAGATTAATGGATGTAATAAAAAGTGTAATTAAAGAAAAGGGAGAAACCGAATTCAATATAATTTCAACAACAGAAGATCCCCAAAAAATATGTTCAAATTTAATAAGCCTGCTTAATAAAAATCGAGACGGTTTTACAAAAACATTTTTTACTGAGATTAAAAATGACAGCGTAATTAAATTTGTAGATTATCATGGTAGAGAAAATCGTCTCAATATTTTAAATCCTAATATGAAAATTAATTTTACGAAATCATCTTTTTTTATTGGTCTAGAAAATATAAGAGAAGCAGAATTAAATGCAGACATAGGGGATTCAGTGGGCACCCTGCTTCTAAAAATAATGCTAGAAAATAGACCAATCACGGAATTTATTTTTCCAGATCTTGGTGACTTCGACATCCCCTCAGTAAAATTTATAATGGATAACTATGATGATGGCTCCTTGAAAGAGAAAAAATATGACTACTAAAAAAAGTACGCTTAACCTTGTTACTAATTCTATTAATCTGGAAAATGCTTTTGCATCGTCAATTTTTCTTCCTGAAACTACTTCTAATCAATATTCAAACGTTCCTGGGTATGAAATTGATAATCATTTAATAATAAGAAATGAGATGCTTCCAATAAATATCGTGAATATGAGAAAGCAAAAAGATGAGGCTAATTATCCAGTAATTGTTGAATTAAAGAAAACTGAATTTAATAAATTTTATCCTGCTAAGTTTCAAAACCTAACCCTTGATGATAATGATCAATCATGCTTTTTAGTTCAATTTTTACCTGTGTATATTATCAATAAAATTTATTTTGAAACAGACGATCAAATAAATAACTTTCTATCTACAAAATATAATAATCTAAATAAAGATATTTTTTCTATTGTTAAAGACAAGAATTTATTTAGCTCAGATAAATCTACGCAGACTATAACAATAACAAAAATAACTGAGCCAACAATACCTCCATCCAAAATATTAACATTTGATTCTATTCTTGGTGGTTTGCAATCAGCTATATATCTCTCAAAGAGTAGTCACCTAGGAAATCCAGAGAGATTTTTTGATGTTATAAAGGGGCTTCTTGTCAGCAATAAAAATCAAAAAGCAATAGAGTGGTTTGGATTTGATATTCATAACACTCTTCAAAACGGTTTAAAATCAATTTCCCCTGAAGATAACTTGCATATAAAGATATTTAAAGCAGCTTTGATAAAATTATCTTCTCAAGCATATAAAGAAGAAGTTCTAGGCATTTCATTTATTGAATCAATTTTTGAATCTTTACCAAGAATATTATTTACAGAGGAAGAAGAAGGTAAAATTAATACCTTTTTAACACTTTGTCGAGATTTAAGCTCAGGAAAAGAAATAATCCCAAAAGATTTTTATAATGATGATAATTGGGTTATTGGTCGCTCTCTTGTTTTGCTGTTAACACAATCTGGAAAAAATGAAATTGATGACATTATAAAGCAAGCTCAAGATCAAGGAATTTCAGATAAAATTTTATTCACATCGATTCTTCTATTTGGCTTTTATAGAAATTACTCCTCTTTATCTTTAGCATTTAAGGAAAAGAAAGATTTTCAAAAATATATATCACTTCTATCTAAAATCTTCCTTTTAAATAAAGGTAAAATTTCGTTAGTAAAAGATATTGCTCCCAATGGTCTAACCTCTTGGTGGGATTTAAAAATTGATTCAAAAATTTTTGCTCGTGTATCAATTGGTGATGTTTTTCTTGGTTCAATAAGCGGTCAAGCACTGGAAGCAGGCTATAACTTTAAATTAATAGATGAAAATACTCTTGTTTTAAGAAAGATAGCTAAGGATGGAACTGATTTAACCTTAAAAAAAATAGAAGGCGATTTTTTCTCTTTAAATACTGAGAAGATTTACGATATTAATAATCCAAAATATTCTAAATTAAATTTAATAGATATCTTAAATCTAATGAATAATGAGACCGTTAGATCATCAGTTGTTGCAAACGATGAGGACATATTCTTGAAGCAGACTCAGCTATCTTCAACATTAGATATAGAAGAAATGAAATCTATGATTGAGGGCTTAAATGCAGATTGGCATTTTATTAAATCAGCTATTGAGTAAAAAATAATGAAATATATCAGTCTCTTTAGTGGAATTGGAGGGCTTGAATCCAAGGAAACTGATCCATTGATTGTCTGTGAGAAAAATTCTGCTTGCATTAACTTTTTAGAAGGTCAATTTAAAAACTCAATGATTGTTGATGATATAAAAAAGCTTACAAAAAATAGCTTCAAACTTCCCAAGGTTGATATCGTCACAGGAGGATGGCCTTGCCAAGATATTAGCGTGGGTGGAACTCAAAAAGGTTTTAAGGGAGAGCATAGTGTTTTGTTTTATGAGCTAATAAAAGTTGCTAAACAGGCTAAAGCAGAACTCATAATTGCAGAAAACGTTCCAAATCTTTTGAATATAGATAAAGGTGCAGTATTTTCAAGTGTATTAAATGAACTAGCGAAATCAGGATATAAATATATTTCGTGGAGAATATTAAATACGCGAGAATTTAATCTCCCCCACCAACGAAGAAGAGTTTTTATCTTTGCCTCGAAGACTATTCAATTAACAAATAATTTATTTAACTCGATTAAAGTAAGAATTAAGCAACCTAAAAATAAACTTGATGTTCATGGTTTTTACCATACTGCTGGAACTCACTCAGTTTGTTTTTCAAAAAATTATGTGCCAACTTTAAAGGTAAGTGGAAGCGGTCCAGCAATTTTTTATAACAATACTATGAGACGATTAACTGCTAATGAATCGTTAAAACTTCAAGGTTTCAAGCCCTCTAAATTTAAAAATATTCCCATGTCACATATTTTCTCTATGACAGGTAATGCAGTGTCAAAACCCATAGGTGAATTTTTATTTGCATGTGTAAAAAATAATATTGATCACTTAGATATAGAGCCACTCAGCACACCTGAGTTAGCAGGTTTTGGTTCAGGATTTAGTCAACCAAAACGATTTCCAGAAAATGGTATATATAAAAATGGGGCTATTTATGATGTTAAGATGCCTGAAAAAAAACTTTGTTCAAATTTGGCTGATTTCATTGACACCAACTGTAATGAATTTTTAAGTACAACTGCTATTCTTGGTTTGCTGAGAAGAACCTCAAAAGCAGGTAAATATATTGATAAAAGTTTATTGGACGCAATGATTGAATTTGTATCTCTAAAATCACTTACTCAAGAAATTGGCTCTAAAAATATTTCAAAATTATATAAATCAGATGCTTCAATTGAGGAGAGGTTTGAGGATGAGGAATTAAATTTTAATTTATAAAAACTCCTTCAAACCATCATTCCAACCATTCTTTCTAGCAATTGACCTGGCATCTTTAACAAGATTCCTTTGATCAGTTCGATAATGATCAACTATATGAGCTAGCTTTGCATTAAATCTTGGCTTTTTCCCATATAAATCCAACCGAAAGCAATGAAATTTAATATGTCTACTAACCATATCAAGAGAGGAGCTTTTTACATTCATGACTTTCGAAATCTTTTTATTTGATTTTGATGAATCATCAGTGATGCTGAAGCCTTTATGTAACAGCATCCACATTATTACAGTCAACTTGTCATCATCCCAGATTATCTTTCTCTTATTTAAAGTTTTTTTGGTTCCAATGAGATTAATTTCATTAGTTTGAATGTATTGATTCCAAACAGTTGGAGCATAATTTGTATCTGTTTCAGATGGATTGAATGAATCAGCTCTTGATGTAAGCCATTTAATAGGAACTTTATACTCATTTAGAATTTCTAATTCAAATAAAAAATTTTTAATTGGCAACAGATCAAATTCATAGTTTTCTTCTTTGATGTTTTTGATGATGCACAAACCATTAAATTTTACATACCCAATCTCATCTTTTGAAAAATGGAGTATTGGAGGAGTTAGCTCTTTAATTGACTTACTTAAATCAAATGCATCTTGCATTGCTTTATTACCAGGATAAAGTGCAAAATTTCTTGAGCCCTTTGCATCTCCCCAGTATTTAATCATAGATTTCTTTTCATGAATTAAATCATTCCATGGATTGTCAGATACTGTGTCTATGGTGGCTGAGACTAAAACAATGTAGGGTCGAGCAAGGGAATTTTGTTTATCAGGGATCTGTATGGATATGTTATTAAAGTCTTTAAAGCGCATACCGCCCATATGAGGAATAGTTTTATTTGAGCCATCTACCAGCAATGAGGTAAATGCATCGTCTTTAAATCTCTTGTAATTAGTGCCTCTATCTCTATAAAGATTACCAACTTCAAAATATTTCATCTAATAGTTATATCTTATAAAGATAATTAGATGCAACTATTTGCGTAGAAATAAATTAATTTATATCAATGCCATATTCTTTTAGAATTTTTAAAGAGACTAACTCTAAAGTTTTCTCATGAGTTTTAGTTAAGTAAATCTTTGGGGCGCAGTTAGCCTCGTAAGCTTCAACCCATCTGGGTGCACATAAACACCAATCATCGCCCTCTTTTAAACCAGGAAAGCCATATTCAGGCATTGGGGTTGATAGATCATTACCCTGGGCTTTTGAAAAGGCTAAAAATTCATCAGTCATGTGAGCGCAGACGGTGTGGATGCCATGATCTTGATCCATCGTCTCGCAGGAACCAGAGCGGGTGAAACCTGTCATAGGATCTTCACAACAAATTGGTAACGGCTCACCAAAAACATTTAATTGACTCATGGTTTTATTATAAGACTTATTTGGTGAGTTGGAGAATCTGACCAGGCTTTGGAGATCTAAAAAAATCTGGGGCTAGATTTTGATCTATCAAGGCTTGTTTTAATCTTATAGGAGGTTCAATTATTGGCTCATCCGTTAATGAAAAAGTTCCCCAATGCATGCCAAAAGAATGCGGAGTATTTAAGTCCAGCGCGATTTGCACAGCCTCTTCTGGATTAACGTGAGAGTCTTTCATGAACCAGCGAGGATC
>Ga0222719_10001419_pt1 | contig 23279 bp, 36 predicted proteins | sample C33_34DmetaG_FD_165039 | JGI IMG/M metagenome (GOLD analysis project Ga0222719, IMG submission 165039) | Estuarine water microbial communities from San Francisco Bay, California, United States - C33_34D | ecosystem: Environmental > Aquatic > Marine > Unclassified | place: USA: California...
TTTCTTTTTGAAGGAGATGACTAATGAGAGCTACTAGAGAAACACGCAGACTTTCTGACGTTATTGCAGAAGTCAAACAAGAACTTGCCACAGAACATGGCTTTGGGCAAGACAAAATCGACGCTGAACGCCGTCGTGTAGACAACGCAGGCAAAGACTTTCCGATTGGTAGCCATATGGTGCCTATCAGTGAATTGGAAATTGATTACACGGTACAACGTGATGTAAACCTAAAACACATCCTTAGTATTGTAAAGCGTTACAATCCTCAAATCTGTAGCCCAGCAAGTGCTTGTACATCAAAGTACGACCACAGCAATCCAATCTATGTATACGATGGACAACATCGTATTGTAGCAACTGGTGTGCTAGGGTTCACAGAGATTCCAATTATTATCAACGAAACCGACGACGAAAGTTTTCCTAGTTATGCTTTTGAAGAGTGCAACATGAGCACCAAGAAACTTGGACCTGGAGACATTCATCGCAATCGGTTAACACGTTACAAACTGGGTGCTACTGAAATTGAAGTGCTTACTGCTTGGACACTACAGGAGCAGTTTGATGCTTGTGATGTTGACCTTGAGGACAAAGCAACTCGCAAGAGTGACAATCTTCGTGGATCGGGCAAGCATTTCTTTTCACACTTCAAGTATGCCTACAAGGGCATTGACATTGATCAAACTGGTGGTACACTAAAAGAAATTCTTAGTGCAATTACCACAGCATATCCAATAGACGAAGAAGTAAGTCAGGATCTGTTTATTGGTTTGTATGAACTTGCACGACTTGATGTACGTCAGGAACTGCCAGCAGGATGGATGACGGAAGTACTCAACAAGTGTGCTGAGACATACAACCGTAGCACTACAATGAAGCAGACCAGCCTTTACAAGGACAAGGCTAAACTGCAAGTGGAGCATATCTCGCCAGGACGCGGCTGGGACGCACCTAATATGATGAGCAACTTTATTCGTGAGTTGTACATTATTAACGGTGGTACTTTGCCATTACCATATCACGGTGCAGGCAGTCAGTTGCAGTTAGCAACCAACCCTGTTCCCGGCTTGTTCCCAAAAGGAGTGTAATATGACACTGCTTGAACGTCTTGAAGGGTTTAGAACACCCAAGTACTCGAGGGTAAAACGCAGTGATGAAACGTATCGGGCAACTGCTCGATACGTTACTGCAAACCTAGAGCGTCTTGTTGCAGAGTACAATGCTACTCGTAATGATGAGCAAACACTGCGCTTGATCCGTGATGATGTGGACAACGCACTGCGTCGTTATCACGGCTACTGTATCAAGGAAAACATTGGCGCACATTATGTTGAAGAGGGTGTTGAAGGTAACGGCATCTTTGAACACATGATTCCTGCAAGTCGTATCCGTGATTTGTTGTTACTAGGTCGTATCACAGCAGAAGAGGCTTGCAATGCTCCAACTTGTAAACTCAGTGTTGACAGCGATGACCAGTTGCGTGAAAAAGGTTGGGCAAGTAACACTCCAGATATATATGACTTTTGGCAACGCTATCGTTTGTGCTTTGAAACCGCAGGACGGTTCACTACACACGACGGAACACCGGTGGACACAGAGACTTGGACGTTGGACAAACACTACGCATATTATGCAACAAACTTGTAACATTAAATAAAAGGAAACAGGAGCTATGTTGAATACAGCAATTTTACAAATGGTGATAGCACTATCACCTGCAGATGCTCTCTGCTTACAAAAAAACGCTTACTTCGAAGCTCGCAATCAAAGCGATGCTGGTATGGTTGCAGTTACCCATGTGGTGCTAAATCGTGTTGCCAGTGATCGTTTTCCCGATACTGTTTGTGGTGTAGTAGAAGATGCTCATATGAACAAGTGGTGGAAAGAAAATCACGATCGAGATGTCCCAGTTAGACACAAGTGCCAATTCTCATGGTTCTGTGATGGACTCAGCGACGAGCCCAAAGAGAAAGAAGCATGGAAGCATGCTCAGCGTGTGGCACTAGAAGCATACGCCCTTTGGAATGTTGGCTTTGATAACAGCGATGGTAGTCTTTGGTATCACGCACAAAACGTGCGTCCTCTTTGGCGGAAAGATTTCCGCTATGTTACACAGATCGACGATCATCTTTTTTATGCACCAAAATAGCAAAAAAGGTTGACCTAACCGCTAACTAATTGTATACTATATGTATAGTAAGAAATTAGGAGCAGACCATGTTGAAGTACGAAAACTATGCAAATGTTGGCGATACAATCCGTGCCTATGATTTCTATGGTAACAAAGAAGCCTATGTACAAGGCAAGGTTCTTGACAAGGGCTGGATCAAGCACCCAACAATGGGACACGAAATGTACGAAGGTTACACTATCCGTGTTGAAGTAGATGGTGTGCAAGAAGATTTTGGTCGTGAAGGTGATATTGCGTATGTTGCTTTTGAAACTTCACTGGACTACGATGGACGGGTTAGGCTTGTAATCGACGATAACAATGCTGAGTATAACTTAGCAATCGAAATGATGCGGGAACTTGCATAATGACTTTCCGCGAATGGCTTAACAAAATGTATGGTGAGTACACGCTAGAGATGGAGTATGAAAACACTCCATCTCGTAACGACGTCAAAGAATATTTTAACAGAAACAAATGGTGGTTGCGTAAGCAGTACCGCGAACAATGTCAGAAAAACTAACAATTCTAACTGGTGATTGCAAGGTGCTCCTGGACACACTGGATGAAAACAGTGTGGACTGTTGCGTCACCAGCCCTCCTTACTTTGGTTTACGTGAATACGACCATGAATTTCAGATTGGCACAGAAGCCACAGTAACAGAATTCGTAAACAACTTGTGCGACATCATGGAAGGTGTTCGTAGAGTGCTCAAGCCCGACGGTACACTGTGGCTCAACATCGGAGATGGCTACTGCAACACCAACGGCTATCAACGCAGTAAGAAAGGCTGGGACAGGACTGCCAGGGAAGGCGCACAGGCCAACGATAGAGATCTCAAAGACTTGCTCAACGAAGGCTACAAGGTTAAAGATGTCCTAGGTGTGCCCTGGAAATTTGCGTTTGAAATGCAACGTCGTGGTTGGTATCTGCGGCAAGACATTGTGTGGAGCAAGCCTAATCCAATGCCAGAGAATGTGTTTGATCGTTGCACCAAGAGCCACGAATTTATTTTTCTATTCAGCAAAAGCAAAAAATATTACTTTGATCTCACTGCCATTAAAACGCAAAGCAGTGATGGCTCACTAGCAAATCCGCGAAGTGTTTGGACAGTGCCTGTGAGCAGATTTAGTGGTGCTCACTTTGCTACATATCCTCCTGAACTAATCGAGCCTTGCATACTTGCAGGATGCACACCAGGAGGTACTGTATTAGATCCATTTGCAGGATCAGGCACAACAGCTGGTGTAGCTATTGCCAACAATAGACATGCTGTGATGATTGAAGCAAATGCAGACTATGTGGATCTAATCAATCGGCGTGTTGACGAAATTGCAGGCTTGAAGGCTAATCCACTGTTTGAATTTGAATAAAGAGGTTGACCTTTTGTATACTTTCGGCTATACTAATTAAAAGTTAAGCAAAAAGGCTTTATTATGTTGAGTTACATGGCAAGCAAAAAATTTACAGCAGACGTTCAAGACCTTAGCATTGTTCGTGCTAACGTAGCTTGGGCGGCTGCCGCTTATGCACAACGTGTTAATGGTGCATACCTCAAGCCTGAACGATCAGGTTACCAAACTGTAAATGAAGATGATGATCGTGTGGCTAACAAGTTCATCATGAAAGAAGTCATGTTCGAAACTCCAAATGCGCTCACTGAAGAAGATTATGCTGTAGGCGAAGCCGCTCGCGACTATCACAGCAAAAAATTGATGATGACAACTTTCTCACGTGAGCTATCTGACTTTGAGCGTACACTTACCCGTGCGGTAGGCATGGATGTGTTCACAGAAACTGATCGCTATGAGCTTGCTATTATTGCAAGCCAAATTCAAAGTTATAACAACAGTGTGCAAGAAGATCAAGCGGTTGCTGGCATTGGCGAAAAGCGTGGCTACGTTGCTGGTGTTGGTGAGCGTGTAGGGTTTGAATGCTTGATCCTCAGCAGACGTTACCATCAAGTTTATGGCACCTACAGTGTACGTGGCATTACACTGGACGGGTATCGTGTACAATTTTTCCTTCGTGATGATACAATCGCCAAGGGACAAACAGTGGAGTTCAAGGGCACTGTTAAAAAACATCTTGACAATATCACAATTTTCAATAGAGTAAAAAAGGCAAATTAAAATGGCAACAGAAAAACTTTTCACAGTAGCAGGCACAGCAACACAGCACGGTCTTACCAAAGTTCGCTTTGCAAACGACCTAGTAGCTCGTGTTAAAATTCTAGACAAAAACGGTTGTACAGACATTAATCTTGTAGAACTACCACAGCCAATGACTAAGATCCAAGCACTGCGATACCTCAAAGAGCAAAACTTCAATGGTGATGCAGGTTACGCAGTAGATGCTAAACTGGCAGAAAAAATTCGTGAGGCTAAGAAAAACGAATTTAAAGTTACCTTTGTGCCAAAAGTATCTGCAAAAATGGAAGTTGCGTAAAGCATCCCATAAATATTTTAATGGATAACTGGCAAAAAGGTATTGAAGATCTCATTGCAGAAAAAGAGATTGGTGCATTGGTTGTTGCATTGTGTGCAACCTTGTATGACAACGGTATACGCTACGTCCACATTGGTGGACTTATGCGTATTCTTGGAGTTGAAGAAGAAGTTTGTCAACAGCATGATGATGAATCTTTTTTGCTTGATGATGATTTTTATGACAAGATCGAAGAAATGGGTTATGTTGAGCTAGACGATGTCGAAGTTAATGCTGAAGACATTACCATTCATTGATTCCTAATAGATGATACTATTAGCCTTTATAATAAACTACTGCGTCTTCTGTGATAGATTCAAAGAAGACGCGATGGTAGGTATCCAAAATTCCACAGATTATGAACTAGTAGTATATAATGCTAGTGAGTCAAAGTTTTTACACGGTGCTGTAAGCGATATACATAGTTACAAGCATCTTGTAAGAGGTTATCCAACTTTTATAATAGTCAAAGACGGAGAGGTTATCAACACCTGGGAAGGATTTGAAGAATATCAATTTTGGGTAGAATACAATCGACATTTAAAGGAGAACAATTAATGTCAAGTCATGATACGCTCGTAGAGCAAATGGAAGTTTATCTAGCAGAGAACGAAAAGTTCTCAGAGAAGAAGGTAAAAGCTGCATCAACTCGTGCTCGTAAAGCACTTCAAGAAATTGCAAAGGCATGCAAGTCACGCCGTGCAGAAATCACAGAAGAAAAGAACGCCCTCTAAGGAGGGCTTCGCCTGGAGGTAACATGGGCAACGATAAACTTGACCTTAATACTATAACGCTTGTTGACCACACAGCAATGGATGAAGATAATTGGCAAGATTATTCAATCACAGTAGATGCTAGTACAGTTGAACCTTTTGACATTTCTGATGTTATTACATTAAGCGACGATTATAAATTTGATTTCAGCAACATTGATTTGAATATGAACACACAAAACATGGAAGGCAAATTGTCGTTGAGCGGCGAAGATGCTGATATTGTTATCAATGGAAAAAGTTTAAACTCTGTGATTGCAGACATTGAAAAACGTCTAAACATTCTACAGGTTAATCCTGAGTTAGAAGCACAGTGGCAAGAACTTAGAGAGCTAGGCGATCAGTACAGGGCATTAGAAACACAATTGCTAGAAAAAAAGCAAGTGTGGGACAAACTTAACGGTGCAGAGGGAGATTAAGTACGGATCTATCGAGGATGCACTAGGCTATCTTGGTAAAGAAGTAGGTCCATGGAAAGTTTATAGTATAGGCAAGGATATCGGCACAGGTAAAAAAACTGGTGTTAAAATAATGGGCCCAGGCTATAGAATTTTTACCACCAGTATGCGTGACGGACATCGTTACGTGATTAAAGCATTCTTAGAAATTGATCGAGCTGACACACAAACCATGTTCATGCTAAGACACCCAGAGGTATACAAATGACTTATGTAGTTACAGATGCATGTATCAAATGCAAATACACAGATTGTGTACTGGTTTGTCCAGTAGACTGTTTTAAAGAAGGACCAAACTTCCTGGTTATTGATCCAGTGGAGTGTATTGATTGTGCTGTTTGTGTACCCGAATGTCCTGTGGATGCTATCTACCCCGAAGAAAGTTTACCAGAAGATCAAAAACATTTCCTAGACATTAATGCAGAATTAGCGCAAAAATGGCCGTACATTTATGACCAAAAAGATCCATTACCAGATGCAGACCAGTGGGCTGACGTGCCAAACAAACTAGAACATCTTGACAGAGGCTAACCTTTTTGCTATACTAGTTGAAATTGGTTAGGAGTTTGACTATGACAATGCATCTTGCACGTGGGTTTAGCACACTTAACACCCGCAAGCCTCGGCAACAAAAACTCACCCGGGCACAACAAGAAAACCTTGTAGAAGAGCATCGTTTGTACAACAAGCGTATGCGCCAAGCAGGACGTCATAGTGAACGCATGTCATATGAGGAGTATGTAGATTATGTCTTTGGCAAGAAGAAGAGTACAACCAAACAAGAGCATATGGACCCCACGACTATCAAGACTTTCACGCCCCAGGCTCCGCGTTATACACGGCAGACTGTACAGTATGCAAGCCTGGAAACAAGCTCTAACACGATACCTGCACAACCTGCCAAAAAAGAATACACGGGTACATTGGTCAAGGGCATAGCTACAATGCACAAGAGCAATGCTGTGCCTGTGATTAATCAAGAAGAGGCTGAGAGTATCAGTAACATGCGTCGCAACTAATAAATAGTTGCATGCGTGAATACATTAATTTAGTCGAAGCAACCACAAGACCAGCAACACTAGAAACAAATCCGTTGCCCTACAAGACGGATGAACTTAATCCTGTGATGAGCAGGGAAACCATAGACTATCACTATGAACATCTAGCAAAAGGCTATGCCAAACGCTATAATGCAGATGAGGGCAACAAAGATTTCAATCGAGCTGGCAGTTTCCTCCACAATATTTTCTTTCCACAACTACAACCGCCTGCTGGTGCTAACAAGCCCACTGGTGCAAGCCTACGCATCATTGAAGAAAAGTTTGACGACTACGACAACTTCAAGGATGAATTCAAAGCAGAAGCAATGAAGATCCAGGGTTCGGGTTGGGTATATCTTAGCACCAGCGGCAATATAAAAACTATTAAAAACCATGCTGTACGCACAGACATAGCACTGCTAGTTGATTGGTGGGAACATGCCTGGGCGTTGGATTATCAAAGCGACAAAGAAAAGTATTTAGACAATATCTGGAAGATCATCAACTGGGACGTGGTAAACAATCGCTTAGGCGAGTAGCATAAATACTCTAAACTAGAGGATTACCATGGCACAGCAAACTATCAACGTAGGATCGGCCGCTAACGACGGAACTGGCGACGGTCTGAGAACTGCTTACATTAAATGTAACGAAAACTTCAGCGAACTTTACAATATTACTATTGATCCAGCATTTATTGCTAATGGCACTAGTAATGTTTCAGTTGTTGCCGAGGACGGCAACGTTGCTATCGCAATCAATGGAACTTCAAATATTGCTGTGATTTCTGCCATTGGTTTAGAAGTGACAGGAAATGCAAACGCAACTGGTAATATCACTGCCGTGGGAACTATTACTGGTAATGATTTTGTAGCCACAGATCAGCTCACAGTAAGCGGTACAATTGCAAGTAATCTTACACCCGATGGTAACGGCACTAGGAGTCTAGGAACCACCACTAGCCGTTGGAGCGACTTATATCTAAGTGGATCAAGCATGTATCTAGGTAACTTGATCTTCAAAAATACATCAGGCAATGTACTTGATATTTTTGCCGCTGACGGATCAACACCAGCAAACCTTAGCAACGATGTTATTAATGCTGCTGAAATATACAACGGTACAAGTAATGTAGCTGTGGTTGCCGAAGATGGCAATATCACAATGGCTATTAATGGCACTAGTAATGTTATTGTAGTAAGCTCAAGTGGCATTGCAACGAGTGCAACAGCCAATGTTAACGGCGGTAATGTAATTGCAACAAATGCACTTGAAGGTGCAACAGCAAGTGTAACTGGTAACGTCAGTGCTGGCGATTTTGATACAGCAGGCAACATCAGTGCAGGATTCTACATTGGTGATGGTGGCTTGCTTTCAAACATCACTGTTGTGTCAAACGTTGCAGTAAGTCAAATTTCAAACGGGTCAAGTTCGCTTGCAGTAAATGGTGCAGACGGCAACATCACTGTAACTATCGCTGCTACTGGGGTAGCAACTTACAATGCTGGCAATATTCAGTTCAGCCAAGAATTACAACAAACTGCAAACATTGATCTTACTGGCAATTTGATTGTTAGTGACAGTGTTGAGTTTACTCCTAACGTTAAAGTTATGGGTAATGCTGCTGGAAGAATCGATATTGGTTTCGATGTGGGCACAGTAAATGCAAATGCAAATGGTATTGCAATTGGTGAAAGTTCAGGACAAAATGCCCAAGCATTATACGGGATGGCAATTGGTTTTAATGCTGGTAACGAAGGACAAGGTGTTAGAGCAATTGCCTTAGGCGACCAGGCTGGCGAATTAGATCAAAGTGCCAATGCAGTTGCAATTGGTACTAGAGCAGGCACATTTTTACAAGGTGAAGGAGCCGTGGCATTTGGTGAATACGCAGGCGGCACTAGCCAAGGTGCAAACTCAGTCAGTTTTGGCAGAAACGCAGGTAAGACCAGTCAAGGACAAAGTGCAATTGCCATTGGTGATGCAGCTGGATTTACTGGCCAAGGCAATAACAGTATTGCAATTGGATTCAATGCAGGCTATGCAAACTTACCAGCAAACACCACAGTAATCAATGCCACCACCAGTGCTTTAAATCCATCTACTGGTGATGCAACATACCTAAACCCAGTACGGGAAAACAATGCTGGAAACTTGGTAATACAGTACAATACCACCAGCAAAGAAGTAACTTACAGTGCAGACATCGGTAACGCAAGCAATAGACTAGGCGATGTTTTTGTAAGTACAATTAATTCAAGTGGCAATGCCAACGTTGGAAACATTGGCAGCTCGGGAATAATGACAGCAACCGGCAACGTAACCGGTGGCAATTTAATTACAGCAGGACTTGCTAGTATAGGAACCACCATGACTGCAACTGGCAATGTCACAGGTGGTAATTTAATCACGACTGGTTTAGCAAGTGTTACCGGCAATGTCACTGGAGGCAATCTAATTACCGCTGGTTTAGCAAGTGTTACCGGCAACGTAACAGGCGGTAATTTAATCACAGCAGGACTTGCAAGTATTACTGGCAATTTAACAGCTGGTAATATTAGTACAACTGCACTTACTATGACTGGTAACTTGTCGCCGGGTAATATCAGCACTGGTATTGTTACTGCAACCGGAAATGTTAACGCTGGTGGATTATACACAACTGGTACAGCCAACATAAATTTGATTACTGCAAATATTGCTACATTTGCAACTCTAGCAAACGTTACCAGTAGTACTGCGGCCACAAGCACAACCACTGGTAGCTTGAGAACAGCAGGTGGATTAGGTGTTGGCGGAAATATACATGCCGGCGGCAGTTTAACCGGCGCAGGATCATTAACAATCAATTCTGGCGGTGCAGCTACTGCAATTGTTAATGGTGGTAGTAATGCAGTTGGTAACATCGGTAGCTCCAGTGCTTATTTCAACACCTTCTTTGGTTTATCAACATCAGCACAATACGCTGACGTTGCAGAGTATTATGAAAGTGATGCTGAATATGCACCAGGTACTGTGGTTGACTTTGGCGGTAACAAAGAAGTTACAATCAATACTGTTGAATCAAGTAACAAGGTAGCTGGTGTTGTGAGTTCGCACCCTGCACTTATAATGAATGCCGGCGGTGTGTGTAATGCTGAATACAGCGTTGCATTGGCGCTCACAGGACGAGTACCAACCAACGTAGTTGGCCCAGTTAGCAAAGGCGATATGATGATAGCAGACGGAAATGGTAGAGCAATTGCTTGTGCAAGTCCAGTAATTGGCACAGTTATTGGTAAGGCTATAGAAGATTTTGACGGCGCCGAAGGCGTTATTGAAGTAGTAATTGGAAGGTTATAATGTCACAACCTGTATGGGAAACACCTGCGGGAAGTCTTGGAACAATATCTGAAGGATTATTTTTTCAAGTACCTATTGAAGCAACTGATCCACAAGGTGGATCCATAACATATGAATTGCTTGCTGGAACTTTGCCTACTGGGATTCAGCTTAATCGTAATGGACTAATTGAAGGAGTACCTGCTACAAGTACTCTAGTACAAGGAGTGCCAACTGATGTTGACACCGACGTAACCAGCACCTTTGCTGTAAGAGCACTTACAACTCAAGGTGTTCTCAACGATCGCACTTTTTCATTAACTGTAACTGGTCAGGATATACCTGAATTTGTAACACCAGCTGGCAATCTTGGCCAGTACTACACTGGTGACGTGTTTAACTCACAGCGTAATGAACTAAGCATAGAGTACACTGATGCAGACCCTGGTGATACTGTGGTAGTAAGTCTAGATGATGGAGAATTACCACCTGGCTTGACCCTTAACAGTGACGGCACCATAACGGGTTATATTGGTGTAACACCTAGTCTTCCTGGTACAGCCGATCCTGGTTACGATATAAGCAACTATGACCAATATCCTTTTGATTTTCCAGCAAGACAAATTAACCGTAGCTATCAATTTACAGTGGCACTCAGCGACGGAAAAAATAAAAACACAAGAACCTTTAGTATAGATGTAATTGCACGGAGCAGTTTATCTGCTGATACCATGCAAATTACCGCTGACAGTGAAACAATCACAGCTGATGCAATGCCAATACCAGTGCCGGTGATAACAAATTATCCAACAGACGGATTCATTGGCACCTTCCGTCATGACAATTTCTTTGCATATCAATTTGAAGGATTTGATTTTGATAACGAAGATTTTGATTTTGAAATTGTTGCTGGCGATAGTGGAGAATTACCACCGAACTTGATTTTAGAAAGAGAAACTGGATGGCTAAAAGGCTTCCTAACAAATCAAGGTGCCACTGAAGAAACGTTTGAATTTAGTATCACTATCTACAAATCACTAGATCCAACTATTGCAAGCCAACCATACAACTATAGTATGAAGGTGATAGGTGATATTGACCAAGAAGTTGTGTGGACAAACAGCACACTTATTACTGGAACAACAGATGTTTATAGCATTGGAAACATTGCCAATGGAGAAACCAGCACACTTTACGTTGGTGCTGAAAGTGCAAGTGGCAAAACACTGTTGTTTGAATTTAAACAGGGTAACTATCCAGAAATTGGAGGGGTATACAACAAATTGCCACAAGGGCTAACACTTCTACAAGATGGGTTGATTGCTGGTCGTGTAAGTTTTAACACGTTTGCCCTCGACGGTGGCACAACAACATTTGACGCAGATCTTGCTACTAGATTAGAAACAAGTCCTACTACGTTTGACAAATCTTTTAATTTTACTATTCGTGCCTACACAGCCGACGGTACTGTCAGTGTGTTCCGTAAGTTTAGAATTACAATGGAACGCAAATATCAGAGCCCATATCAAGCATTGTATATACAAACAATGCCACCAAACGAAGACAGAGAACTTATAAACAGTTTATTATACAACAGTGATATTTTTGTTCCTGACCTATTGTATAGAAAAGACGATCCTAACTTCGGAGTGGTGCGAAAACTCCAATATGTTCATGCTTACAGTTTGAACACTGGCAGTCTTGAAGAATATGTAAATGCATTAAGCCAAAATCATTTTTGGAAAAAATTGGTCATCAGCGAAATCAATGTCGCAGTTGCTCGTGATGAAAATGATAACATTTTATATGAAGCAGTGTACGCAGACATCGAAGACAATGGTGTCAACAAAGACAGAGAAGGACCAGGACAAAGCATCACTTGGCCAAAACCTTTCACCTATGATGGCACAGAGTATACAACCGTTTATCCAAACAGTTTACCTAACATGAGAGACAGAGTCATTGATGTCATTGGTGAAGATAATATTGTGCTACCATTGTGGATGAGTAGTCGTCAAGACGATGGAAGAGTGCTTGGTTTCCGCAGGGCGGTGGTTTTATGTTATGCCAAGCCTAATGAAGGCAATCAGATAAAGTACCGTATACAAACCAAGTTCGGTGAAATATTAAACAGAGTAGACTTTACAGCGGATCGTTATATCATTGACAACACACTAACACAAAATTGGGTAGTAAACGAGGACAGCACAGATGGTGGTAACTGGAGTCCTACGCCTGCACTTACAACCAGTTTCAATGTAGATCAAAACGAAAACCCAACCACCAGTGGCGACCCAACAACCTTCGATGCAAACAGTTTGACGTTCCACAAACCGGTTGATATTTACACAACCAGCGATAGTCAAAATAGCTATGTGCTGTTCCCCAAAACAAATATTTTAGAATAAACTACCGTAGATACCTATTGAATGTTTGTGGATTTAACGACCCTGATAAATAACTGTACAAAGCAGAGGATTTAAAATGAACATTATTGAATTGAGTAGCATGCCATATCCTGAGTATACTCCTTATGCAATGGAGCGTTGGGAAAAAGAAGGCAAGCCAAGCTATGAATATCATGGCAACATGTCTTTTGAATGGCCAGATATGGAACTTCCACGTGAAACTCCATTCTTAACTGACCACAATAACGAGCCAGAAGATACAGGGATTAAAGCAGCTGATATCAGTATTCTTCAGCAGGCACAGTTGCCACCAGACCATGAATTTGCACTTCAGATGGCTGATTATTTTGGTTTACGTTACAATTACGTTGCCCTAAACGAACTAAAAACTGGTCGCATGATGGGTACTCACGTAGACCGTCATCGCAAGTTAGTGTTCAAACATATTCCACGTGAAGCCGCAGAGAAAATTCACATGGATGAGAAAAAACGTTATGTGGTATTCAAAGAAGATCAACAGATTGGGCAGATGTTTCAAGTAGGTGAAGAGTTTATTTCAAACTGGAAAGCTGGCGATATTTTTAGCTTTGATTGGTATGTACCACACGCTACTGCTAATGCAAGTAACTACGATAGACATTTGGTATCAGTAGTAGGATATTAATGCTTTGGAAAGATCTTAACACTCTGCCTTACGAAGAATTTCATCAAATTTGCGAGGCAGAGTTTAAGACAAAGTCCAACTGTTGGCAGTATCATAGCAACAAACAATTTGATATTCCAACTGCATCACCGCAAGATGAACAACATTTTGCCAATGACTATAATTGTTTAGTTAAAAACGATTGCACAATTCTTACCAAATATCGTTATCCACATGAAAGCAAACTGCTGAAAGAAGTTGGAAAGTACTTCAACTTTAAACATACCTATGTGTGTATGAACCTACAAAAAGCAGGTATGTTACTGCCTTTGCATTATGATCGTAACAGATGCTTTGATAGCTATATGAGTGAAGAATCACGAAATCAAGCAAAGCCAAACGAAATAGTAAAATTAATGTATTTTTTACAGGATCAACAACCTGGACAGATGTTTCAGGTAGGTAACGCCTATCTGAAATGGCGAGCTTATGATTTATTTGAATGGTCATGGTGGGCTCCGCATGCAAGTGCAAATTGTAGCATACATGACAGATACGCAATGACTATAATAGGAATTAGGTAAACCTTTTGTTGTTGCATAAATAACAGCAACAACCAGGAACGATTAAATGGCAAGCAGTATTAACCCTAACAATATCGATACAACTTATCCTATAGCAGGACAAGATAACGACAGCCAAGGTTTTAGAGATAATTTTACAAACATCAAAACCAACTTTGAGGCAGCCGAAAGCGAGATTGATGACCTTCAAGCCAAGGTGCTACTAAAAAGCGCACTCACAGGCGGTACTTTAGACAATGATCTCGACGGTGAGTTGATGAAAAACGCTAAGATTCAAGGCTATCGTGCAACCAAGGTTGACCAAAGTTCAACCAGCGGAACTATCACACTTGATTATAGTGCAGGACATTATCACACTATAACCAGTGGCGGTAACATTACACTTGCATTTAGTAATTTCCCGTCAGCTGGTAATGCATCTTGGATCACACTTAGATTAACTGTAGCAGACACAGGACATACACTTACATTGCCAAGTGCTGTCGGCAATGGAGCAAGTGCAAAAAGTGTAAGCGGTATTCAAGGTATAAGCAGTAACATCATTACATTTGCTGAAATTGGTACATATGAATTTGTGTTCCACACACAGGATGGCGGTACCAGCGTATATCTGCATGAGCTGACTCGTCCAAGAAATAGATTTATCAATCCACTGTTCTTGGCTAGCAGTGAGGATCTTGCTGATGCTGGAGCGGCCAGTCTAAGTACAACAGCCAGTTATTTTTCAACAGGTGGTGCAGAGACTGCTACACTTGCTGTTGGTGTTGATGGACAAATCAAAACTTTTATGATGGCAGCCGACGGCGGTGACATGGTAATCACTGTAACAAACGCAGGTTGGAAAACTTCAGGCACAGGCACAATGACGTTCAGTGCCATTGGCGAAGGTGCCACTTTACAGTATGTAAACGATAAATGGTACTGCATCGGAAATAACGGCGCTACATTTGCATAAAAACATTTGACAAAGAGACTCCTATACGCTAATATATACAGTGCATAGGAGTTTTTTTATGGAACATCCATTAATACATGACGTCAATGATCTTTCAGAGTCTGAGCTTACTGATAAAATCAACGATCTTAGTAAAAAATACATGATTGCTCAACGTTCAGGTAACGCACAATTGTGCAATCAAATTGGAATGGCTATCGAAACATACCGTAACAAGAGGCAAGAAATTTATAATCGCGACAAAAACTCAGATCACGATGATAAAATTGATATATCATGAGTAACGTAAGATTAGACTGGAACTTTTCATTTCTAGCAGGCTACCATGCTGATGCTCAAAATCAGTATTGCTGTAACGAGTATAATGTAAACCTTAACATGATCACAGTGAGTACAAGTGCTTGGGATCATGACACTGCAATGGAGCGCATCAAACACTACAGTACCTATGTGTTGAGCAGTTGTGTATTTGTAGACGAACAACAAACGGATGCAATACAAAGATATACCGATGCTGGCATGCGGGTAGTGGCCCTTCCTCAAATTCCTGTTGATCAGGTAATTGGCATGATGATTTTTTATAAGTTTAATGCAATGATGGAAGATCGTGTAAACATTCTTGGCACTGCAATCAGCAGTAGAGCAGGTAGTGGCATAGTATACTTGCATGACGAAGAAGAAAGTGCCGGTCCTTTTCACGAAAACGATTGGTGGGACGATCCTGAACCTACCTATGCTCGCAAAGAAAAAAGCAGTGTTGTGGATTTTAGCAAGAAAGGAACTTGGGAAAGTTTAGACTTGAAATGGAACGAACAACCTGCTATAATTGAAGTGGAAGAAGAAAAACCAAATGTGGTAAGTTTTTTGCGAGATGACCAAGAATAAGTTCGGTGAACTAGTTTACAACAAACAAGATATTATGTCTTTGGTTATGCAAGGGCATAGCATTAACAACATTATTGTCGATGACACTGTGAGTGTTGACAACTCATTACTGGATAATCCACTTATTCTTCTTGCTGAAATGTATAACACAGTAAGCGTTGAACAATTTGATTCGATCAATCAATCAGAGTGGATGATGCCACAAGAGTACAAGCAATTAGACATTGCTGAATACTTGCTTGGTTTATGTACAACTGACGCAGAGCTACAACGAGTAGGACAAGAATTGCTATTGTACAATGAAAAAAATCTGTTTGACCTATTAAGGTATCTCAAATATCTAGTAGATACCATGAAAGCCAATGACATTATTTGGGGTGTTGGACGTGGAAGTAGTGTTGCAAGTTATGTATTATATCTACTAGAAATACACAAAGTTGATAGCATGTACTATGATTTAGACCCTGAAGAATTCTTGCGTTAAATAATCCACAAGGAGAGATACAATGACAAATAAAGTTTATAGAACAGCTCAAGGCAAAATGATTGACATGGGAGCTTTACAATTACAAAACGAAAAAGTTCGTGCTGTTGGTAACATGAATGTCAATGCTCGCGGCGATACTGTGAATGAAAAAAATGAAGTAATTGATCGTAAAATTGACAAAGTTGGTCGCAAGTATGATCAACAAGTGGTTGATGGAAAAGCACATGATGCTCCTGTAATAGAATCCTCCGCAGTTGGTGCTAAGCCAGCGCAGGAGCCAGTGGTAGATGATGATCCACTTGGGCCAATGGATCAAGAGCCTGTTGATCAACAAGTAGAAAACAAGAAAGATGACGGATTTAGTTTAACCTGAGGTAATATATGCAATTAGACGCTGGCGGAACGCAAAAATATCTACGTCCTTTAGAGGGATTCAAACGTATTAGAGCACTACATGATGAAGTGCTGGTAACAGACATGAATTTTGAAGCAGGCATGACTGCCGGCGGTATCTTTATTCTTGGTGATGATGGTAAACAACGTGGATTACGAGCACGTTGGGCACTGGTATACGAAGTTGGACCTGATCAAAAGGATGTAAAGAAAGGACAATGGATCCTTGTAGAACACGGACGTTGGACACGTGGTATTAAGTTTCGCAATGCGGATGGAGAAGAACAAACACTGCGTAAGATTGATCCCGAATGCATGTTGCTGGTCAGCGATGAAGATCCACGAGCCAGTATTCAAGCATTTAATCCAGATGAGTTAGACACAGGTCCCGGAATACAACATAGGCCGGAAGACTTTGGAGCCGGCAGATAATGGTAGATTGGCTGCCAGATAAACGATGGTATGAGTTTGCATACCATAAATTTTTTAATCCTGAAGTTGAGTATGATGGCTGGCAACCCTGGGATGAGTGGGATTATCCAGAAAGAGACATCTTAAGATTTAAAAATATTATCGCTGATCAACGTGAATATATCAAAGATAAACGTGTTCTTGATCTAGCATGTCATTTAGGATATACCACTTTATTTTGTCTGCATAATGGTGCAAAGTATGTGACCGGAACCAATGTCAGACAAAATGAACTTGATATTGGAAACGAAATTTGCTTACAAGCAGGTTATAATAATTTTGAGTTTTTGTTTAGTAATCTCTACAATACACAAGAGCTACTAGAACTGTGTAACAACCATGACACAGTGTTTTTCACAGGAGTGTTATATCACTTAAACAATCACTATCCAGTTTTAGAAACACTTTGTAATAGCACTGCTGACACAATTATTATTGAAAGTAAGGTGCCAATGAATGAATATGAATATGATTGTAAAAAGCCATTGATTGTGTGGCACACAGAAAAAACTCATTCTTACAATGGCTGGTATTATGATAGCCCAACTTGTTTTGTTGGTACGCCAAATACAGCCTGGATTGTAAATGCATTAGAAAGTTTAAATATGCATGTAACATACAATCAGGCTGTTGAATACCTAAAAGCCAGTGATAGCATGACACGAAGAGTAACTATTACAGCAACAAGGAAATAAACATGCCCGAAGCACTACAAACACTTGGAGCGATCCTAACCATAGTAAGCATTTCACAATATGCACAGCAAGAAGATGTAAATGTGTATGTAAACGGACAGCAGGTAGCACAACAGGAACAGAAGTATCGTCGAGTACCCAGTCGTGGTGAACAAATTATACAAGAAGCACTGGAACGTCGAGAGCAAATATTGTTGGCAAATCAACGAGCAATTCCAACCACTCACTTGAGGTAACATATGACAAATCCATTCAAGGATGTTAACACGTTTCAAGAAGCGTGTGACCAAACTCCTAGTCAAGAAAATTACGGCATGTACATTGGACTAATTGAAGAAGAGTTTAACGAACTGTCTGAAGCAATCCGCCACTGCGATGATGTAGAACAACTGGATGCACTGGTAGACATACTGGTTGTAACCATTGGTGCTATTCGTGCCGCAGGTTGGGACGGAGAAGGTGCTTGGCAAGAAGTTATGCGTACCAACTTTGCCAAGATTGATCCAGACACAGGCAAGGTACGCAAAAGAGAAGATGGCAAAGTGCTCAAGCCGGAAGGCTGGCAGGCACCCGAACTGGTAAAATATCTCAACGAATGAAAATCATATGGCGGGCGTGGAAGTACGCAATAGGCAGTTTCAGTGACGAAACAACACGCCCGTATGACAACAGGGTTGCGGTTATCCGAACTTTCTGGATACTCTTGCATATTATCACATGTGTTGCTATAATAGCAGGCAACGGTAGAACACTAGGATTTTGGTAATGAAAGAATTATGGACTGAAAAGTATAGGCCACGCACAGTGGCAGACTATGTTTTTCGTGACGAAGAACAGCGAGCACAGGTACAATCTTGGATCGACAGCGATAGTATTCCACACTTGTTGTTTTCGGGTGCTCCAGGCGTAGGCAAAACAACACTGGCTAAAATCCTAATCAACGAACTTGAAATTGATGACTATGATGTGCTGGAGATCAATGCTAGCCGGGAAAACAGCATTGATACTATTCGTGACAAAATAACAGGCTTTGTGCAAACAATGCCTTTTGGTAAATTTAAGGTGGTACTATTAGATGAAGCGGACTATATCTCGCCCAATGGACAAGCAGCACTCCGAGGAGTCATGGAAACATATCATGCTAGTGCTAGGTTTATTCTTACTTGTAACTATCCCAACAGGGTTATACCTGCTCTACACAGCCGTTGTCAAGGCTTTCACATAGAAAAAGTGGATCAGGTAGAATTCACTGCTAGAATGGCAACTGTGCTGGTTACAGAGGGTGTGGAGTTTGACTTGGATACCTTAGACACTTACGTCAAAGCAACATATCCAGATTTGCGCAAGTGCTTGAATATGTGTCAAATGAACTCCCCTGACAACAAACTAACAAATGTACACGGAGACGAAGGCGGCAGCCAGGATTGGAAACTGGGTGCTGTAGACTTGTTCAAAGCAGGACGCATCAATGAAGCCCGCAAACTGATGTGTCAGAGTGTGCGTCCTGAAGAAATGGAAGAAGTGTTCCGTTGGATGTATGACAACTTAGAACTGTGGAGCACAGAGCCAGAAAAGCAGGATCAGGCTATTGTAATCATTCGACAAGGCTTAGTCAATCACAGTTTTGTTGCTGATCCAGAGATCAACTTGAGTGCTACACTAGTTGAGTTATCAGGAGTATAAATGCAAATTTGTTATAATGGTTGTAGTTTTACCTGGGGAGATGGCTTCTTAGATGAACAAAAACCATTGTATACATTCGATCACTTGGTAAGCAATAAACTAAATGCATCTCGAGTAAACATAGCTTGCAAAGGTAGCAGTAACTACACTATTTTTATGAGAAGTTTGCAAGTATTAGAAAAAAATTCTTGCGATATACTAGTTGTGCAATGGTCGGCTGTACATCGTGCTTGGCTTAGTCCCGGGCCGGATGCTTTTTTGTTTATAAACGATCATATAAAAAGAGAATACACATATCGTGACATTTACATAAGCAAAAACAATTTAGAACAGTTTAAGAAAACATTTCAATTACTCAATCACGATTATCAAAATTTGTTAGATCTTTGTGATTATGTAATTACATTGGATACCATTGCGCAAAGCAAGCAGATAAAAATCGTGCATGTAAATGGTTTGCTTCCTTGGCATAGAGATTTGGTTTCATTCAATGAAGATGACCTTGCAAGCTCATTGGACACATATACAAAAGATATTTTAGACTTTGATAATCGTGACGATGAGGAAATACTACTCTACTTAAAAAAACTACACGCAAGAGTTACTGCAATAAATTCAAGTAACTGGGTAAACCAGTTTGACAGTTGGTATGAAAACACTGTCGACAAAGGTCCACTTGGACATCATCCAGGTATACAAAGTCATCATTGGATGGCACAAAAGGTTATAGAACATTTAGCATGAGATATTTTACTCTTACATATTATAAACAACCCAACGGCAGTATAAATGAAGTTGCAAACACTGTGGTACGCCTCAAGCAACGCGACATCAATGATTGCAATGTTATCTTAGATTTTAAAGATCAGAAAGTTTTGAAATGCACAGTGAATGGTACAGGTATTGCTGTAGATTGGTTATCAGTGATCGACTATTTTAGTAAATATTACAACGATACTTTTCAGCAATTGATTTTAGCAAACAAGGAACAATCATGAGTTATCCAATAGTAGTAAGCAACAACGTGCTCAATGAAGAGCAATGGACATTATTCAACAACGAGCTTGAAGAGTCACAGATTGATTACCTACAAAAATATCCCCGTCGATTGTTCAGCACCGAAAAGCATCAGCAGTGGTTGTTGGATACGTTTGAAGACTACATTACCAGCGTTAGACAACATTGTGAATATTCAGATATTCAACAAGCCTTTGTCGGACTTGAACTGCCTGGCAGTCATTTTTTTCATCATCGTAGTCATCCTAACATTGCTGCGGTTGCTTGTATTGCATTAGACAACATGCCAACACAACAAGCATGCGGTCTGGAATTGCTTACAAACAGTTTTGACGATCCTGAAGATTACTTGTTTGGCGGCAATGGCTACGAATCAGTACAATACAATTTTGAAGTAAACACCGCGTTCCTAATTATGAATACTGAACCTCGCTATCATTGGGGCTTTATGTATCCAATACCCAAAGGGCATGTTAGGCGTTCGGTGTGGCTGTATTTTGGTAGATAAACTGATATCCAATACTGCTACGATAGCCACGATGCACTGTGGGACTTAGGTGATATTTCTTATCAGTGTTGATATTGATATAACCGCAGTTGTATTCAAAATCCACATTGTGGAACATAGGTTCTAAAAAGCACGTTCCAGGCACCTTAGGCCCAGACGCATACAAGTATACCTGGAGCATTACAGCAATATCATTATTGTCGTGGTGTCGTGGAACTTCGCTTCCAGGCAAATCCAAAAATAACTTGGCAATTCTGTAGCTTAGTTTTTCATTGGCCAACTTTGATACAAGTGGTTCAAGTTCGGCTCCAGCATGATAAAACGGGTCCATGGCATTTTTATCCGTGAGTACATTTTCTTCAATGCCACTGTGACTCAGCCTTTGCAGTTTCCTATCCATGTTCCAAAGAAAGCCATATTCCAATCTTGTATCAATAAGATCAAGATAGTCCTGTGTAAAAACATTTTTGATTTCGTACAAGGTTGAATGTACTTGTATAATTTCAATGTTCGGACTTATATGTCTTTCTATAAACTTAGGATTTGTTTCGTGCATGAAATATTTATTGTAAATATTATTAGGAGGATAAGAATGTTAATTAAAAAATTAGGAACCATTGACTTACCTGATTATGTGTTCGAAGACATAAAAACTGAACCGAATCGCAAGAAAAGTCAAGTTCATAATCCATTAAATCGCCGCGGCGATGTGCTGACAGACGATTACGCTAGAGTAACAAGACAAGAAGTTGATAACTTTGAAAATTACTATGGCGACCATAACTGCTACAGCGTTAGCTGGAAACAAGATCATTATGTAAACCTACTGCCAGACGATTTTTTAAACGAGCAGAATCTTGCAAAGCCAGTAAATGCAATGATACGTCGACAGTTGCCTGGTTATTTCTTTGCACCACATAAAGATTTCTATGATAATCTTGTCAAGAAAGACATCCCAACAGCCACAGACGAAAACATTAGACGTTTATGGATCCCATTGCATGATTGGGAGTTTGGTCATGCATTGTTTGTGGGTAACGAAGTTTTAACACATTGGAAAGCGGGAGAAGTTTACTGGTTTCCAGGATTGGTTATTCACAGTGGTTGCAATGCAGGGCTACATCCAAGATATACCCTGCTTGTTTATACAACTCTAGCGAATTAGATATAACTGATATAGCCCTTGTTTGCATTATTAAAGGCCCAGTGATTTGGGTCTTTGGTAATTCCGCAAATTCGTACTAGATGACGTCTGCTCCATCCTGCATTGGCAGTTGCATGCCGAATGTTTGGCCAATCAAAAGTCAACACGTCGCCAGCTTTCCAACTCCACATTTCGTCTTCAAAAGCAAACATGTGTCCACTTTCCCAATCGTTCAGAGCAATAAGAATAAAGACAACATAATACCCCTCAGGAGTTTTTGTAATATGGTTCAATGGTAAGCCGCTTACATCTTCGTGATAATTCTCAAAAAGACTTGCACTTTTATCACAATGACTTGCTAGTACGACACCAGGAAGGTGTGTACGAATAATGCACCGTATGTTTTCAAGTTCTAAGCTGTGTGCTAAGTTGCTTAATTCTGGGTAGTTGCTGGCTGTTATGTCTGTGATATGTGTGCTTCGTCCAAGGTTGTGTTTTTCTAAAAATGTCATTTCCTTTGTAAAACTAGGGCGCTCTCCAGGACAATGATAATCTGTTTCTTGTGTGGTTAAGTGTTCTGTTTCTGACTCAATTTGATCTAGCACACCATTGATATCTATACTGCGTACCTCGGCTACTTTGGCAAATTTGAAGTTATCTTTTTTCCAAGGAAGGTCAAGTTCACTGTATTTTATTGGATAAAAACTTTGCATCTCACCAATTAACCAACGATTTGGATGTCCCTGGTCAACATATGAAGCATAGTCACCATAGGTCTTACAGTTGATAAATCCTTGATAGGCTTCTAGTTGTTCTTCCTTTGACCAGATATGAGTATGGAAAGGTCGATACCTAAAGTGTTTTTCGTACATGTGCAGTATGGCTCCTAATCAAGTTGTATTTACTTAATAGGAGCCATAAAGGTTATTAATCTGCGTAAAGTGTTAATACAGTATCGATGATTGGGTGTCTTTGAATATCTTTGACTCCCATCTGACATACTGCAATTCCTGATCTCACCTCCTTTAATCTGTAGCATAAGTCACGCAATCCATTGTCCATTCCTGTGCGATCTGCTTGCTCCACATCACCAGTTACCACTATCTTACTGCCTTCTCCTATGCGGCTTAGTAGCATTTTCATCTGTCCTGGTGTT
>Ga0222719_10001423_pt1 | contig 23261 bp, 38 predicted proteins | sample C33_34DmetaG_FD_165039 | JGI IMG/M metagenome (GOLD analysis project Ga0222719, IMG submission 165039) | Estuarine water microbial communities from San Francisco Bay, California, United States - C33_34D | ecosystem: Environmental > Aquatic > Marine > Unclassified | place: USA: California...
TCCGTTAAAGCTTCTTTCTCCAATATCAAGAACTAATTCATTGAATTTCTGAAAATCTTCAGATTCTATATTGGTTGCTGGAGCTTTGCCTAAAGCTAAGCCTATCATTGATCTTATTATTCCTTTCAATCCTGCCATTTTAATTTCTTTTTTGTCTAAGAAATCATAATAAGCTTGGCGTAAAAGGCTTGTTCCTCTTAAATCATTGCCTGATTTTCTAAATGTAAAAAAGACTAAATCTTTAAATGGAATATATATTAAATTAGAGCTAGTTGTTTGTTGTTCTACTAATAAGTCTTTATAATCAATTTTTCTAATTGATGTTTGCACTCTTTCAGCAAGAATAGGCATCATATATCTGCCATCAATACCATTTTCTTCAAAAGTTACAGGGGTAAAATATCTTTCAAAGCATGAAAAGCCCATAGGCAACATGCCTAATATTTGACTTAGAAGAGTTCCAAAATCATTTCTTTTAAAAAACCAATCATTTAAAATATCTATTATTTGAGTCTCTTGAGGAGTTGCATCTTTTATTTCTTCAATGCTCCATCTAGCAGATTGTATAGGATTTTCATAGCTTTTCAAAATGCCCCCTATAATGGAATCATCTCTTGACATTCTTTTAAAAGCAAAAGAGCCCTTTTGGCCTTGCAAACAAGAATCTAGTTCAGTCGTTACATCATAAGTAAAATATCTTTCTAAGCCAGAATCAGAATCATTAATATTCTTTCTAGCTTCTTTTTGTTGTAAGAACTTTTTAGCAATGTTAAATTCTTGCTCTGCTTGTTTTGTCATTTTCTTTTTCTTTTTAATTTTGCTTGCATAAAGCTATCTATAACTCTTGAGCCACTTAAGGCCTCTGTAAATCCATGCTCGCAAGCTGATATAAAGCAATCTACTTGATCGTCAAAAGTTTTCTTTTTATCCATTTTAACTAGGGATTGTTTGCTATCTTCTTGGCCAGTGAAATCTTCAACTTCATTTTTAAAGTCATTAATAAACGAGGCATTTTCTGGCAAATAAATAAAGCCTGCCTCTAATTTAGGAAGAGCCACATCAACAGCTCTTTCATATTTTGATCTACTACGGGGGACAGCAACAACGGGGATATTTCCTTCTAATTTTGTTTCTTGTAAAATTTGAGTTCCACTACTCTTATCTTCAATATATGCTGCTTTTAAATAACCATATTTTCTAGGATTATAATTATCAAGTGAATTATGTTTGCTCCAAAAGTCTTTAAATCTTTGTTTTAATTGGCTATATTCTAACCTTCCTCTAAATTGATCTATTAGATAAATACCTCCTTCATATCCTTTGCCCCAACATTGAAAAACTGTGTAATCATGTCTTTCCTCTGTTTTTTGTGCTGTGTCTGCTTCTATCCATCTATGCTTTAAAAATGGTAATTCTTTATAATATTTAAAGAACTGTGTTTTTAATATATTTCCACCAATAGATATAGGATTAAGCATATATTTAGCTTGCCATGCTTCATTTCCTACTTTTTCTTTTAAGCTATTTAAATCATTTATAGAATAAACCTCTGGAAATAAAGGCTTATTATCTATAATTGCTGGCAGCTCTAATATTTCAAAATCCTTTTCATATTTCTTTATATGTCCTGCTAAATCTTCTTTATGTAGAGGTTGTAGTATTGCTACTAATGCGGTATCAGGAGAGTTTTTACGACTTGGCAAAACCTCATCCCAATATTTAGTCATTTCTTCCCTTGCTAAAGCCCTATGTCTATCTTGCTCTTTTAACGGATCATCAACAATTTGCAGCCCTCCGAAGTTATAATGATTATTTTTTAAGGCTTCTGGCATTTTTCCCGAGCCAAAACCCACAATTGGAGAGCCAAAGCCACCAGCCCAAAAAGACCCTCCTTGCTCTGTACGCCACAAACCTTTTGCCTTTGAGTCAGTTCTAATATCTATTTGCCACTTATCTTGAAATTCTGGGAGTTGTATTATTCCTCTTATTTCTGCCGAGCAATCAAGAGCCAAAGTCTTATCACTACAAGCATAAATAAACTCAGCAGCAGCATTCCGAGCAAAGCCAATGGTGCAAAGCATTTTAACAAGTAGAGTCTTGGAGTGGCGAGGAGGCATCAAAAGTAATCCTTTCTTTATTTTGCCTTCTAAAATCTTTTGAAGAAAGTCAATTGCTTTTGAGTGGTAATTAGAAAAGGTAAAACTGTAACCCTTACTCTTTTTAAAAAAGTATCTAACATGATATTCTAAATCAGTTTCTAATAATTTTTTTTTAATTAAAAGATCTTTATCCAATCATTTTTCGCAATGGTGGGGAGTTAATATTATTAGTTTAATCTATGTTTAAAACATTTATGGCTTGTGCAAAAGTTAGGTGAAGCCTTAACACTTTTATTGAACTTTTTGCAAATTCCATCTATTCCTTTTATTCTTTCAAAATAATAGCAATCGTTACAATCACTATCTATTTTTTGGCATTCGTAGGCTTCTTCTTTTTCGCCTATTTGTTTGCAAGATTTATGACATATAGACCATATTTTATACCAATAGCCTTTAGTTATTGTAATATTATCCAATGACTTATCTTTGCAATATCTACAATGATTGTTAATATCTAATAAATATCGTAAATCAAAATTAATTTTATAGCCTATCAAGCGCAATAATCTATTAATCTTACCTCTTCTATTTATTTTATCAATTCTAGTATAATTCTTATGCTTGCAAGCTTCAATAAAAAGCTCTTCTATTTCTTTTTTGTTTTGCTTAAGGCTTAAATTTTTCATAATTTAAAGAGTTTGCATAAGTGGTAGTAAATCTTTCTAGGAATTGAAGATAATTTACAACATTCATAACAAAAAAGCTCAATTCTAATATCGCCATTTTTCAAAAAATATTCAATATTAGTGCGCATAATAAGCTTGTTAAAAAAGTAACTTAATGTTTTTTTGGGATGCTTCATTCCCTCAATTGTGCCATTAAATTCGTGACCATATTTACATTTAGATTCTCTTGCAAGCTCAGAAAGTCTTTGCATTCTCATATTTTCAATATTTATGCGACCCATTACAATTCCTCTGATAATTTGTTTTTAGCTTCTTTAAGTTCTTTGTCAGTAATAACTACAGTATTCTTGATATCAGATATATTATTAGTTTCAACTTGTTGTATTGGTTTACCATCAACTCTATCAATAAGAGCATTAAAAGCTTGAGTATCTTCACTAGATATAGCTTTCAAAGTTTGGGCATAAATCATTGCTTCTTTCAAAGTGAGTTCTTCTCCCTTAATAGAAAAAGCAGCTTGAATATTATCTGCCATCTTGCTAGTAACTGGTTGATCTAATATTTTTCTAATGAGTTCACCAAAGACTTTATTTTTTCTTTTATTAATTCCTGTTTGAATACCGCCCTTTCTACCGTTAGTCGCGGCTGCTTCTCGGCTTTGGTCGCTAGTAAATGGTTTTAAATTTTCTTCATTTGGCATTTTTTTCCTCCCTATAATTCATCATAGCATCAGCAAATTTATAAGCCGCTAAACAATGCTGATATTGGTTATATTCCGATCTATTAAACTCATCATGCTCTTTTTCAATCTTATCTAAATCTTTTAATTGTCTTTTTTGTAGCTCCGGATTAGCTAGGAGTCCCTGCAATACACATCCAGCGAAATAGTCTCTCAATTCAATATTATTTGGCATCTAAAACCTCCTCTAATTTAGTTATTTTCCATTTAATATATTCTCTAAACTTATCTTCTAGCCCCTTTATGTAAATAGGGTCATTTTTCTTAATAGCATAGTTAAACTGCATTTTAGAAAGCTTTGCGTAGTTAATAAAATCAAGAGCTTTTAGGTTGTGTTGTTTTAGTGTTTTTAGGATCATATTAATTCTTAACATACATTGTAAAAGGTCTTGTGAAATCATCACTTTTAGCATAAAAACCTTCTTCTGACTCTCCAATAATAGAACCTCCATTATCAGTAATAGTTTTCTTAACAAAAGAAAAGAAGTCTTTAGCTTTATCTAGAGAATACTCTTTCTTGCTGTAAAGAGTTTCTTTTTCGCCATCATATTGTTTGTAAATTTTCATTTTGTTTTTTGTTTAAATTAAAATGGGGGTGACAATTTGTCCCCACCCTTTGGAATAACTACATTTTAAATGATTTAATTTACTATGTCAACTAAAAAGATTAAAAAAATATAATGCTATGTCTTTTTATTATTTAATAATCTTTTTAAGTAATTCTTTTTCAAGAATACCTTTTGAGATACAAGTTAAAGTAATATTTTGATCACCAGTGATACCATTTGGCTTATATTCTCCTTTAATACTTGCTTTTACTTCAATTTGCTTTTTCTCAACAATAATATTAAAAGAAACCTCTGTTTTAGTTCTTTTATCTTTTAAATAGTCAAGACCTAATGTTTTACCGCAATTAGCTTGCGTAGGATTTACTTTTAGATTTTTATACTTAGAAGAAATCATGCCTTCTTCTTTATCAAGATAACTGATTTTATAATCATTAAGCAATAAAGTTCTTTTTGCTGATTTAAATATTTTATCATTATTGCTAATATTAGCTTTAGCTGATTTAGATTCTCCTTCCGGAGCTTTGTAAGTAAAAGCACAGCTAGAAGCCAATAAAATTATTGATAATGATGTTGCTAGTTTATTTATATTTTTCATAGTTTTATAAAGTTTAAGTTAATAAATAGGTTTGTAGTGTGTTAGATGTTGGTTAAGAATCTATTTGTTATGTATTAAAATAATGAATTATTAGCATTACTATAATTGTTATTCCCAATAAAACACTTGAAGCAAAAACAATGCAATCAAGAATATTGATGCACTTTTTTTTCTTTTCTTTAATTTCAAAATATTTTGCTCTTTTCATATAAATTAATTATTAATTACATTAAAATATTTTCTTAACTTATCAATAGTCCTCAAAGTTGGTAATGTATTCTTTTTCTTTATATCGTATAAAGTCGTTCTAGTTAGGCCAGAAGCTTTTGCCACTTCTGCGATATTGCATTTTTCTAGTTTCTTGGCAATTTTTTTTTGAAATTTCCGTCTTAATTCTATTGAGTCAATATTTTTCATTTTCATTGTGTTTTTATTATTTTAAATTATTAGACCAAGAGCCAGACCAAGAGCCAGACCAAGAGCCAGACCAAGAGCCAGACCAAAAGCCAGAGCCAGAGCGAGAGCGAGACCAAGACCAAGAGCCAGAGCGAGAGCCAGAGCCAGAGCCAGACCAAGAGCCAGACCAAAAGCCAGAGCGAGAGCCAGAGTAAGAGTGAGAGCAAGGGCCAGAGTGAGACCAAAGCCAAGAGCCAGAGCTAGAGCCAGAGCGAGAGCGAGATTGAGAGTGAGAGCCAAAGCGAGAAATAAAACTACCTTTCTTTAATATTTGATTCATGTTATTATTTTAAATTATTAGACCAAGAGCGAGAGCAAGAGCGAGAGCCAGACCAAGAGCCAGAGTAAGAGCTAGAGTAAGACCAAGAGCCAGAGCCAGAGCCAGAGCCAGAGCGAGAGCGAGAGCCAGACCAAGAGCCAGAGTGAGACCAAAGCCAAGAGCCAGAGTGAGAGCCAGAGCGAGAGCGAGAGCCAGAGCGAGAAATAAAACTACCTTTCTTTAGTATTTGATTCATGTTATTATTTTAAATTATTAAACCGAGAGTGAGACCAAGAGCAAGAGCGAGAGCGAGAGCGTGACCAAAGCCAAGAGCCAGAGCGAGATTGAGAGCGAGAGTGAGAGCCAGAGTAAGACCGAAAGCGAGAGCGAGACCAAGAGCAAGAGCGAGAGCGAGAGCCAGACCAAGAGCCAGAGCCAGAGCCAGAGCCAGAGCCAGAGTAAGAGCCAGAAATAAAACTCGCTCTTTTTAATATTTGATTCATGTTATTATTTTAAATTATTAGACCAAGAAAAGCCAGAGCCAGAGCGAGAGCTAGAGCGAGAGCTAGAGCGAGACAAAGGCCAAGAGCAAGAGCGAGAGCCAGACCAAGAGGCAGAGCTAGAGCCAGAGCGTGACCAAGACCAAGACCAAGAGCCAGATCCAAAGCCAGAGCCAGAGCGAGACCAAGACCAAGAGCAAGAGCGAGAGCCAGAGTAAGACCGAAAGCTAGAGTGAGACCAAGAGCCAGAGCGAGAGCCAGAGCGAGACCAAGAGCGAGAAATAAAACTCGCTCTTTTTAATATTTGATTCATGTTATTATTTTAAATTATTAGACCAAGAGCCAGAGCGAGACAAAGAGCGAGAGCCAGAGCGAGAGCCAGAGCCAGAGCCAGAGCCATAGCGAGAGCCAAAGCCAGAGCAAGACCAAAAGCCAGAGCCAGACCAAGAGCCAGAGCGAGACCAAGAGCGAAACCAAGAGCCAGAGCGAGAGCCAGAGCGAGAGCGAGAGCGAGAACCAGAGCCAGAGGCAGAGCGAGAAATAAAACTCGCTCTTTTTAATATTTGGTTCATGTTATTATTTTACTTCTGTTAATAAATTATGACTCCAAAGCGTTGCGTCTATTATAGAATTTCTACCTATAATAATATCATCTTGAAAAGGTTCAATTTCATTAATTGCGTTTTCTCCATCTTTTAAACATTTCGAAAATCTTCCAGTATCAGGAATCCAAGCAGGAGTAGAAAGAACTAATTCATTATCATAAACTTCTTCTAATTTTCCAATAAGGATCATTGTTACCGTTCTAATAAAATAATTTTTTCCAATTTTAAAAGGATGAGGTTTTTGAGAATTTAAATTTACTGCTTCGGCAGTTTCAGAAATATTAAATATTTTTTGCAATTCTTTATATTGCTCTAATTTTTCTTTTGCTTCTTTTATAGTTAAATTTTCATTAGTCATAATTGTTTTTTAAATTAATTAATAAATGGCTACATATGAGTAGTTGATATAAAGTAAAAAATATTAATTCTAATAAGTCAATAGTTTTTTTTACACTTTGTAAATTTTTATTCTTAATAAGTTAAAAATATAAAAGTGTCTCATTTTGATACACTTTAAATAAAAAGTAAGAAAAAGAATTGACAAACTTATGCAAATATTTTACATTTTAGATATAGCTTTTTAGCTATTTTTATTAATTAATTTTATAAAAAATTATGTTAGATTTAAAAAAATTAGAAGATTTATATTCTTCTCGACTAGAGAAAGCAAAAAAACTTTCTGCCTTGCAAGATTGTATTATAGAATATGCAACTAAAGATGGTTTTATTGAAATAATAGAGCAATTTATGCCTAGCTATGATCTTTACAATCTTACTGGGAAAAAGGGGCTAACCACTTTTAGACATACCTTTAAAGTTGCTCAACTTGAAAAGAGTTTAAAGGAAGTTAGACAAAAATTAAAATTAATTAAAGGAGAATAAAATGGATAAAATTAAAATTGTAGACATAAAAGATATAGAAAACTGTATTACACCTAGTGAAGAAATGGAAAGCTTCGTAGAAGACTATTTTTTTAATAGAGAAAATAGAGAAGAAATATTAGATGATTATCTCTCTAAAAATGAATAGTGTCTCATTTTGATACACTCAAATATTTTTTGTTTTACTCTAAAAACTTAAAGTTTTTATATTGTAATTTGAGCTAAAAATTTAGCTCATTTTACCAATCAAAAATAAATATTTTTATGGATACTAACGAAAAAAAATCATTTTTGTTTTATACTTCATATAAAGATAATATTGAATTATTATCTTTAGAGCAAAGAGGAATGTTGTTATCAGCAATATTTGCTTATATTGAAGGCAAAGATTATAGAAAAATTCAATATAATAAAATTGATAATAAAGGCAATTTTAAAAAAAAAGATATTGAAATTGATGATGTAACCAACATGGCATTTTCATTTATCAAGAATGATATTGATAGAAATGATAAAAAATGGAAAGAGAAACAAGAGCAAAAAAGTAGAAATGGAAGGCTCGGAAATTTAAAAAAATATGGAGGTGAAGAGGGTGAAAAATTATTTAAAATGGTGAAAAATGAAGAAATAACCCTTGAGGAAGCTGAAGAAATAAGGGCTGGTCGCAAAAGGTCGCCTAGCGAGATTAGCGATCGCAAAGGTCGCTTAGATGTAGATGTAGATGTAGATGTAGATGTAGATGTTAATAATAAAATATCTAATAATTTAAATAACTCTAACACTGTCCCAACTTTTTCAAAAAGCGCAGATCAAAAAGAAAAAACAAAACCCAAGTTTGATGATTTTCACCTCCAAGTTGCAAAACAACTTGGAGAGCATGTTAAATCAATAAAAAAAATAAATTTGAAAATGGGGAATATCAAAGAGTGGGCTAGTCAAATAAGGCTTTTACAAGAAAGAGATTTAAAACCTCGTAAGAATAGCAAAGCTGATATTGAGAAAGTTATTAAAGCTATTCAAGAAAATGCAGGCGATAAATTCTTTCCAGACATTGAAAGCGGAAAATCGTTTAGAGAAAAATTCACCAAAGTTGAGGATTACATCAAGAGAAATCAATCAAGTGATTTTGATATCAAGGAATTATCACCAAAAGAAAAGAAAAAATATCAAGAAGAAAAACTATGGCTAGATAAATTGTTTAAAATCGACAAAAAGGGGGCAAATTTTGGCGACATCATGTCAAGTTTAAATTTTATAGGAAAAGACATTGTTTACATAAATTTTAGTCTCTATGATGAGAAAAAGGAAAAAGTTTATTTTATCACAGAGACAAAATTTCATCGTGATTGGATAAAAAGACAATATGGAGATAGAATCATAAATGCTATAAATCCGATTTTAAATACTAATTTAACCATGAAAAACTTAGCAATCGTCGCTAAGGAAAATCCAAATTGTTATTAACTTAAATTAAATAAAACTATGTCAAATATACCTTTTAGAGTAAAATTATTAACTGATACAGCGAAAGCACCTGAGCAAGCAAATAAAGGTGATTTATGGGATTTATTTGCTGATGAGTTTTGTGCAAATAATTTAAAAGATGTTGAATTAGACGGCGATGATGCTGCTACCTATAAAACTATACATAGTGTTTCAGATAATGAAAATTATGATATGATAGATGAATTTTACACATTTGAAATAAATCATGATTCTTTATATGATAAACAAAATTCTTTTTATAAAAAAGATTATTTAAGATTATATCCACAAGGCAGAATCCTAGTAAAAACAGGGATTAGTCTTGAGTTGCCTATTTTGTGGAATTATGAATATAGCGACCATTATGATGAAAAATGGCTTTTCAAAAAATGTCCTATAAAATGCAACGAAGAAATAGCTTATGCAGTAGCAGATATTCGCCCTCGTTCTGGACTAGCATTAAAACACGGAATAACAATTTTAAACACTCCAGGAACAATAGACAATTCATATAGAAAAGAAATAGGAGTTATTCTTTGTAATGCAGGTCATAAGCCCTATACAATAAACAAAGGCGATAAAATAGCACAGATGCTAATTAGACCGCTTTACTCTTCTAAAATGGAAATTGTAAAAGATATTAAAGATACTGGCAGAGGTGGTTATAATAGCACTGGATATTAAACAATAATCAATAATCAAAATAAAAATGATAGATAAAATAAAAGCAAAATTAATTAGTCTAGAAGTAGGAGCTTTTGAGTCTGAAGAAGATAAAAACAAATTTGATAAAATTGTAAAAGGATTATGGCAATTTGATAAAGGGATAATCATTACTTCATACTATAATAATGACACAGGCGATTTAATGAGTTTTATTGTCAGTAGTAAAAAATTTCATGAAATTATTAAGGAAGATATTAATAATCTACAAAGCAACGAATGATAACTTTAATTTTTATATTAGGCTTTTTTGTCGGATATTTAGCAGCTCAACCCATTATTATTATTAATTTAAAAAAATATGAAAGATGGAAAAAGAAACTAAAATCAATATTGCATCAGTAATAATTACTATAGTTTTAATTGTGATATATATAAAAAGTGTATCATTTTGATACAAATTTGTGAAATATTAAATTAATGTTTGACTATTATTTTTAGATTATTTTTAATACAAAAATATTTATTATTAAAAAAATAAACTAAATTACAATGGAAACTAAACAAAAAAGACCAAGAGGCAGGCCAAAAGGCTCTAAAAACAAAATTAAAAAAGAGGAAATGGTAAAATTGCCGAAAGTGCCAAAAAGTATTTATAATAGATGTATAGATTTTATTAATAAAATTATGAGTAAAAAATAAAAATAGAGTTGTAGCAGATTAGTCTTTTTGACAATAATTCTTAACTTCCTAACCAATCAATATTTAAAATGTATAAATCCGAAATATATTATTATGATTAATAAAGTTATTAGATATATTAAAAGAAAATTATATCCCAGCAAGATAACTAATATTAAAAATATGTTACTTGTTAGAGAAAATGAAAAAAAAGCAGAACAAACAAAAAATAGAATCAGAAAAAAATATGCTACAACATGCTATTGGTGGTAAGTTTGGTGAAGAAGTTGATTTAACTGATTTTGTATCTAAAGCGGCAGTTGAAGAGTTTCTTTTTGAGCAAAAAGAGAAATTGTATCAAAATGATACACTTATGATAGAAAGTAAGAAAAAGAATTGACAAGATAATATTTATTTATATTATTTTTAATAATTAATTTATTAACTTTTTATTACTAAATATGTCACAACAATTAGAAAGAATTAAGATAGAACACAAATTTGATGATGCCTATTCAAATTTAATAGATCTTTACCCTGAGGCTCAAGACGATGAAACCTTATCAAAAATGTTTGATGATTATCAAGAAGAAAACTGCACAATAGAGCAGCTAAATTCTTGGACTAATCTTCTTAATAAGATGTTTACAAGAATAGAACATAAGCAACGAGAACCTATAGAGAATCTAGCCTATGACTATGATTATGCTGATTTGCCTTTAGGTTATGAGCCACAAGGAGGATTTATTTTTAATATTAAAGATTTATAAAAATGACTAATAAAAGAGAATTTAATTATAAAGAATTAAGAGAGTTATTAAAAGATTTTGATGAGGTTGAAATTAATGATTTATGTGCTTATTTAGAGAATTTACAGCATGATAAAGACAAAGAGAAAAACTTTAAATGTAAATGGTTTTCTTTTTTAACTCCTGATTTTGTTGCAAAACTATTTAAAAAAGCTAATTCAGATGGTTTATGGATTGACGGCAAGCATATTGTTATTGAAAATAGAGGCGGAAAAATAGGATTGAGTTATAATTATATAGCTTACAAAAACAAGCTTCTCAATGTTTATCCAGAAGCAAAAATTGATTTTGATGTAGTTTACAAGGATGATGATTTTAATTTTCAAAAGAAAGATGGAAAAGTATTTTATAGCCACAAATTAAACAATCCTTTTTCAAATAAAGACTCTGATTTAATAGGTGCTTATTGTGTTATAAAAATTAACACAGGAGAGTTTTTAATAACTCTTGATAGGCAAGAGATTGATAAAATAAAATCAAAAGCCAAAACCTCTAAAGTATGGAATGAATGGTTTAGAGATATGTGTTTAAAATCTGCTATTAAGAAATTAGTTAGCAAGCATTTTAACGATATATACACTAATATAATTGAAGAAGATAACCAAGGATCAAATATTGATAATCCTATTGATATTGAGGAGAAAATTAAAACAGAAATTGAAGCAATAGAGACTATTGAAGAATTAAATCAATATTACAAAGATAATAAATCAAAAATAGCTAATACTAAATCATTCATTGAAATGCTTTCTATAAGAAAGAAAGAGATTAAAGATTATGATAATGAGGTTATAAATAAATATACTGATTTAATTAATATTAAGAGGCCAGAAGAGGCAGAGGAGTTGATTGAAAAGTTTATTAAGTTGCCAATTTCTGAAAAGTTGGAGATTTTTGAACAATTAAAAGGAGAATAGAATGATAATATATAACATAAATCAATCTACCGAAGAGTGGCAAGCTCTAAGAATAGGTAAATTTACTGCTTCTAATTTTCATATTTTTTTAGGTAATAGTCAAACAAGAACTAATGAGATTTATAAAAAGGCAGCAGAGCGACTAACTGGAAAAAAGTGTGACCAAGATAATTTTAGAAATGGACATACTGAAAGAGGACATGAATTAGAAGATTTAGCAAGAGAAGCTTACACTTTTGAAACAGGCAACGAAGTTGAGCAAGTCGGATTTGTAGAACTTGATGATTTTGTCGGTTGCTCTCCCGATGGATTAATAAATAGTAAAGGTTTGATTGAGATTAAATGTCTTGATAATCATGGATTTATTAAGGCAAAAAATAAGGATTATATTGCGCCAATTCACAAGACTCAAATTCAATTCTGTTTAATGGTAACAAATAGAGAATATTTAGATTATGTTATTTTTAATCCAAATTTTGGCGATAAGGGATTGATTATAAGGACGGTTGAACGAGATGAAGAATATATTGATAAAATTAAAGATGCTTTAGAGAAGGCAAAAAATGAGGTTATTAAGGAAATTGAATTATTTAGCAAGAATTGAAGAATTATAATAACGCTTTGTATGAAAGCGTAAATAATAAATGAAAAATATGAGTTACACAAAATATATTAAATATTATGTTAAATAAGCAAGAAATAAAGATTAATCAGTTAAAGAAATTGCCTTTTAGAGAGCGGAACACGAAAAAAGTTTACAATTCTTTGTTAGTTATTAATTCTGGCAGAAAGCATTCAAGCGGATATGGTATTATGTATATTATAGGACTTGATAATAATTTTAAGCCATTAGAAATTGCCGCTTCTTGTGATGATATAGATTGGCAAATGAACGGGGGATATTTTAGAAATGATATGCACTATCCAAGTGGAGCGATTCATTTTTGGAGTCATGATTATAATTTTTGTGTAGGTATTTCTTTAAGCACTACATCTATAATATTGCAAAAAACCAACTCAAAAAAATATATTAAATAAGAGATAAAGAAATAATTATTATGTTAAAAATATTTTTAAAAACATTGGGAGCAACTGTTCAAGTGTGGATATGTTATAATGCAGCCCTGCTAATTCAGAAATTTATGGAAATACCTTTATCTGCAAGTATTCTTTTAACTCTAATTTGGCTTGTTAGTTATAATGAGCTAACTAATTCTTTAGATAAGAAAAATGACTAAAAAAACATTTGTATTTATAAATAAATATAAAAAAGACTGGAAAAATTGGTGGTCTGATTTTTCCCATCTACGCAATAAATGGGTTGATAGCAAAAAAGATTTCCAAATTACCATTGAGCCATATAAAAAGCTAAGAGGCGAGCAGGCTCTAAAAGGTTATTGGGTTTTAATTGGAATTGTGCAGAAATATATAAATGATGATTGCGGAAATAATTACACAAAAGAAGAGATAAGCGATTATTTTAAACTAAGAGCAGGACATCAAAAGAGGATTAATAGCGTCCAATTAAATGCGGTTAAAGTGGGAGGTAATTATTCTTTATATGAATATTTGCCACGTTCAATAGCTAATAATAGTGGTTGCACTTATGAAGATATGAAAAAATTGATTGATTACATTTTAAAATTTGGTGCTGAAAATAATATAATAGGCTGTGAACTAAAAAGCAGCGATTGGGAGGAGTTTAGAGCCTATTATAATGTAGGAAACTAAGCAATGATAAGATTTGATCTTATGCATGTCAAATCAAAGTGGGTGCTGGTTATATAGTGTTGAGGGTTTTGCTATATAGGTTATTAATTAATAATAAAGAAAATGTCATTAAATAAAGTAATATTAATAGGTCATGTTGGAGATAATCCTAAGATAAGTCAAACTAAAGACGGAAGAAATATTGCTAATTTTTCTCTAGCAACCAGTGAATCTTGGAAAGATAAAAACACAGGGCAAAAACAGACAAGAACTGAATGGCATAGAATAGTTGCTTTTGGCTCAGTTGTTGAAGTTATTAATAACTATATCAAGAAAAGTTCAAAACTCTATATTGAGGGTCAATTACAAACTAGAAAATGGACAGATAAAGAAGGCAATGATAGATATAATACCGAGATTATCTTGCAGGGCTTCAACTCTAAATTATTAATGCTAAACTCAAAAGGTCATCAAGATAATACTTCCAAGATGAGCGATCACGATAGCAATGTTTTTAATCAATTAGAAAATGAAATACCATTTTAAAATTTTGTAATAAATGAAACTAAAGCCAGAAGAAAAACTGCAAATAGAAATTGCACAAACTTTTAATCATCTTAAGGATTTAGGAAAGATAGATAAAAATGTTTTACTTTACTCTAATAGAAATGAAAACGCAAAAGGTGGGCTTAATGGAGCGATAGCAGGGGGTATCTATAAGAAAATGGGCAGAGTAGCAGGCGTGCCTGATTTAACGCTTATATGGCGAGATAAGAGCGGAAAACTTAATTTAGTTTATATTGAAGTAAAAACACCAGAAGCCTATTTTACAAAAAATGGAAATATAAGTAAATCAATGGGATTAAGCAAAGATCAACAAAGATTTATTGCTAAATATCTTGTTCCTTTAAATATTCCTCATATAATAATTTATAGCTTAGATATATTTTTAGACTTTTTAGCAGAACTTAAAATATTTAAAAAATAACTTTTTGTTATCAAGAAATTAATTTTATCACTCTGGAGAAGGAGGAAACCAATATTCAATTTGTTGTTTAGTGTAAAGCCCATTCTTATTGTAAGTAAGACTCATAAAATCAAGTAATTCAGTTAATTTGTTATAAATAATTCCATCTTTTACATAATTCTCTGGGCAATTTTCATTTATAACAAATAAATAATCCCTAATCAATGGATCTGGGGTGTCAGGTTTTTTTCTAATTGTTGAAATAATAGGCATTCCATTATCATCATAATTTGCCTCTGTGTTTTTGTATAAAATAGGCTTAGTATATCTAAAGGTGTCTATAGTATCATTAAAGCCTAAAATCCAATTGACAGTCCCTGCGGCAGGGCTGCCATTAGTACCTTGCCAAGCTTCAAAAAATTCTGGAGTTGACATTCCATAGCCTAAAAAACTACTCATAATTAAAACAAATAAAAAAATTAATAAAATTTACCCTATCCACTTTTTAATCAAATCATTTTCGATAATTTGCCTTTCATTATCAGATAACAATGCGCCAAAAATTAATAATTCTCCTAAATCTCCATCATAAAAATTTGACGGAGTTGCGCTGTCGTATTCCATCCCTATACTAAACAAGCCCGCAACTCCAAAAGGAGTTATGGTGTTTGTGCTTTTTAACACACCATCTCGATAGGCTTTTACTGTTGAGCCATCAACAGTAACACAAATTACACTTACTGTATTTCTTAGATTTTCTGAAATAATTACATTTGCGCTTGAAGTGTAAAAATTAAGATAACCAGTTGAGGAATCAATAAAAATTAATTCTTTATTGCCACCGCTTGAATCATTCCAAGCCATTACTGCTTCTGTACTTGATAAATTGCTTGTGGGCTTTATGACAAAAAATATAGTGTGCCTAGTATTAGCAACATCTTTAACGGATGAACCTGACACGGTTAAAAAATCATTAACTCCATCAAATCTTGCAACTGACAATCCATTTATGGCATTTTCATGATATTTTGGTTGACTTGTTGAAGTGTTTTGAAAAGCGTCAACATCATGTCTTCCGTTATAGTCTCGCCATTTTGCTATTGCTTCATTATTTGATATCGGAGTTTGAAAAGGCTCTTTAAAAAATAATTGCTTTGAAGCATCGAGCCATAAAACAAGTTGATTATGATTATAGATTGAATTAAATAATTTATACTTATTTCTTAGATAATTTTCAATTTCTATTCTTTGTGAGATTGTGTCATCTTCACTAATATCTTGTTGAAATAAAATTATTTCACCGATAGCACCTTTGAAAAAATTAGAAGGAGAAGTACCATCATATTCCATCCCTATTGCAAAAGTTCCATTTAAATTGCTGCCGTAACTACTTCTTGCGAAGTTTGTTTTCTCAACTCCGTTTCGATAGGTTATCAAATTTGAGCCAGTAAACACAATAGTAATTAATTCAGTTCTATTTTGTAAATCTTCGGCAATAATATTTTGATTATAATTTCTTAAATAACCTTTATCGCTACTAGCCCCTCCTTGTCTGTAATAAAAAAATTCTTTATTAGCACCACTTGAATCATTCCAAGCCATTATCATTTCATCAGAGCTTGTATTTTTATAATCTTTATGAGCTACAAATATAACAGTAAAAGGATATTCAATTAATTGTGCCAAATCATTAGCAAGCATAAAATCATCAATACCATCAAAAACAATAGCCCCGTTTATTCCTAGATAATCATCAAAATAAATAGGTTGAGCAAATAAAGAATCTGTTTGAGATGCTTCATTGCCGTTATTATTTCTATCAATCCACGACTCAACTTTATTGAAAGTATCTCTTATTACGGATTCTATTGGTAGATGTTTGTTAGCATCTAACCAAAAAACAGATTGATTATAAAGAATAGCAGGAATTAAAGCATGCTTTTTAATAAGCATTTTATTAATTTGATCCATTTCTATATCTGACAATGCTTTATTAAAAATAATAATATCAGCAATATCACCATCTAAATAGCGACTAGTTATATCATCTTTGCCTAAAATTAAATTGTTAATATTAGTTTTTATTTTTTTACCTAAATTATCATTATCATTTGCAATTAATTGACCATTTTTGAATAATTCTCTACTAGTTGAATCAATTAACCTTACTGCAAATAAAGTAGTGATATTGTCATCAATAGCATTGTCTTTACGAATTGTGCCAGTGGTTAAATCTTCATATTCATTATCTGATTTAATTGTTGAGCCTTCAATTACAATATCATAATTTTCATGATCTTGATCGCCTTTTGTTAAAACTCCCATTGCCTGAGAGCTATCATCAATAGATTTTGTAATTATAAAAATTGTGTAATTATTTAAATCCAATTTTGAATTATGAGTAGTTTCTAAAAAGTTGCTTATACCATCATATCTAATAACTGGCATATCTTTATAATTAGTAGCACTTTCTTTGGTAATATATGTTGGCTGATCTACGCTAATAGTTTGTGAGGCAATAAAACCGTTTATACTTCTATCTGCTATAGTTTGTATATTGTTACCTGTTGAGAAACTAATATTGCTATATATTGCAGGATCAATCCAATAAATATTGTTTACAGTTAAAGCTAAATCTGGAATTAAATATTTTCTATCAAGATATAATTGAATTTCTAGGCGTTCTTGCTGTGTCAAGACTTTATCAATTACAATATACTCAAACAAATAGCCATTGGCAGGCTCGTTAGTTATCGTTCCTTCAGTGCCCCAATTAATAAAAGCAGGTCTAAAAGGACTTTGCACCGTGTCTATTCTCTCAACTCCATTTACATAAAATTGCTGATCTATATTTGATCTAGTAATAATAGTTGAATAAATTTGAGAAGAATTTGCTACTAATTCGTTAGATATAAAACCATTGGCGTTTCTATAAGCGATCTTGCCATTGTTAGTTCCTACATACCAATTATAATCGTCTGACTGGATAAATCTATTATTCTCGCTAGAATTAGGATTTAATGGACTATAAACTGCAATTATTGAATAATTGCTAAATAATTCTGGAATATTTACCCCGATCATCCCGTCATCAAAATTATCAAATTTTAGAGCTGCTTTATTATTTAAAGCATTTCCAATATATTCTGGTTGTTTACTTGAAGTATTTTGTCTATAAAGAGGTAAATTGCCATTTCTATCATAAATCTCATTCACAAAAGAGCCAATGCCAAAAGTAATATTAGAATTATCTCTTTTATAATATTCTGGATCCATCCACGCTACAGTATCAGAAGAAGTTAGAATTGCAGGAGGTTTATTTGGCGTAGGAATAACTTCTATATCGGAAAATGATATAATCGGTGATATTGTTTCTTTTAATATTGAATTTATTATTGATTTTATAATCATAATTATTTTTTTAATTCAAAATGCGGTAAGTCGTGAAAGGTTTGATCTTTAAAATTATTATCGCCATCCCAATCACCACCCCATCTAATATTTAAATTCATTTGACTAGCTATTCCTTTTACTAATCCGCCAAAATAATAAAATCTATCTTTGTTATTCCAATCAACAGGATATGGTACGACATCTACAGCCAAAGAGGGTTTTACATTATGTTTGCTTTCTCCACCTTTTAACTTCGTTCTTTCTTGGTCAAAAAGTTCATCTTGTCTTTCTGGGCTTCTAAAGCCTTCTATAATCTTACAATCACAATATTTAATTACTTCATTAAATAAATCTTGTAAATCTTGATGACAAGTTTTTAATAATCTTTTTGATTTATTTGAAAATTTATTCATTATTTAACAATAATTATTATATATTTTATATTGCAGAATTTTTTTCTTTATTACACTCTACACCAAGCATTTCATTATGTAAAATAAAATAATCAATATTAGCATCACTAATAACTTCTTTTGTCTTGTCACTTAAGCAAATAGGCTGACCCCACAACTCAAAATTATCTGTTGTAGTTTTACAAGCGTTTAAGCTTATCAGCACGGCTAAGTTTAGAAATATCAGCTTTAACCTTCTGAGCTTTCTTAACTGTTTTGATAGCCTTTTTATTTTGTTTATTTTTCTCATTTCTCTTTCCTTGTATAATTCCAAAAGTAAAAATGCCTATTATAGCACTTATTGCTAATAAGATTTTATCTAGCATATTATTTTTTCTTAAATATCTCAGCAGTTACAAAGCCACCCATTACAAGCACAGCACCGCCGAAAGCTTTAAGAAGGTCAATAGATAATTCATATTCTCTATTATATAAAAACCAAGCAAGAGTTGATCCAACCATTAAAGATAGCTGCATTGCTGAACCTACAAAAATTAATCTTTTTGACGATCTTTCGCCTTCTTTACCCTCTAAGAATCTAAGAAATGATCTTGTTATTTTTTTCATTATATTAAAAAATTTATTGTTAAACTTAGAGCTCCTTCAAGCCCAACCTCTTCATTTGGAGCAATATAAGATGCACCAAGTAAAGTGGTTTTATTTAGTAAATAATTTAAACTAGCCCCATAAGTATAAACATGATTATCTTGCTTTCCTAAAAATTGATTATTGTAAAATAATTTCTTTTTAACTTCGGTATTGGCTATAAACAAAGAAGGAATTATTTTATTAATTCTATATCCAATACTTAAAGCATCATAGGCTACTTTAGTCTTGTTATGATATGTCTTATTATTTGCTTTTACTTCGCTTTTAATATTCCTATTTAAAAGTCTATTAGTATGTATTCCAATATTTATTCTGTTGATTTCCTTTATATAACCTATATTAAAACTAGAAGATTTAAGAATTGCTTTTAATTGATCAGAATCATTACTATATTTATAATCAGGATGATTTATTTTAGAATAGTTAAATGATGTTCCAAAAGTAAAAGCTGCATTAGCATTGAAACTAAATAAAGTAATAAATAATAATGTAGCTACTTTTTTAAATAAATTCATTAAAAATATCTGGCTGTTTTTTATCTAATTTAGTAATTAATTCCTCCATAAGGTTTTGAGTAATTTCATTATCTTTTTTATTATGTCTTTTTAAAGATGTTATTTCATCTTCTAGATCATTAATCTTTTTCTCTAAATCATCAGTTCTTTTATTTAAAGAACTGCTTATAGAATTACTAATTTCTTGTTTTAAAATTTTTATTTTTTGCTCCTGATTTCTTAAGAAAAAATTATAAGTTACTGTAATCAAAGCAATTACTAAGCCTATTAAGTACCAAAAGCCAGTTGCATAAAAATCTGTTGCATTTTCCATTATAAAACTTTCCTAGAAGATAAAGCTAAATCTCTAAGAGAACTTGTTATATCCTTTTTAGAGCAAGATTTATTGTTAATAGTATCAGACATAGTAAAAACATAAACAATATTATCCTCTATATTTTTTACTACTGTCAAGGTTAAGCTATAAATTGGTAAATTAGCAGCTTCTATTGCTGTCTTTATTGAAGGTAAAGTATTAACATCTTTAATATTAAAAAAATGCTTAATCTCGCCAGTCATCATTTTTTCTAAAAAAACTCTAGTTTTTTTATCAACAATTTGCTGCTCATTGTAAAAATTATTTAGATTCATATTAACTACACTAAAAGCGCATTCTTGACCTTTATCTTTATTGCAACCAATAACATCTTTAAAAATATATTTATCTTTGTTTTTGTCTGTTTGCAATATTAACCAACTTACAAAATAACCCTGTCCACATTGATTAACTATTTTACTCATTCTTTTTTTAACTTTCATTTCATCTACTGATCTATAGTAATGTTCATTGTTTAGATCAGGAAAAATATAAAAAAAAACGGCGGATATTATAAATAGTTGCATTACAGCACTTACAAGAGGACAAGTAATCTTATTATAAATGTTATTTTTTATCTTCTTTATCGCCATATTTCAGGAGTAGATTCAACAATATTAAAATATAATAAAATCTCTAAAAATTCTTGCGGACTATATAAATTTTCATTTACCTCTTTACTTATCCAACCTTGATCTTGGCAAAATTCTATTTCTGTTTCACTGCAAAATTGTTTCTTATCGCCCTTTTTTCTTTTAAATAATTTACCAAACAATCCCCATTTGTGAGCTTCTGAGTAAATAGCACCTTTTGTATCATAAACTTTTCCTAAAATTTGCTTCTCAAATTGTAGAACCTTATCATAATCAATAGGCTTTATTATCTTATAAGCGTAAATCTTTGACTTTGCTTCCTTAATGCAATCTTTTAGTTTAATATGTCTATGATAAGGGCTTTTAGCTTCACTTATAAACATTTTGCCATCTTTTATAATATTATGAGCAACATGATTAAATTTAGATTGAGAAAACAATCTAATAATCCACTTAAAAGGGTAACGCAAAAAGTGTCTAAATCCAAATTCTGGTTTGAAAAATAAAAAATACATATTAAACCTCAAAACTAATATCAATTGAATTTACCTGCTCAATAGTTGAACAAGCATCTACTTGAGCCTTTAAATCGATTCCTTGATTATAATAATCATTCCTAGCTATTAGCTCAGTTTCCAATAATCTAAAATCATTGATAGTCAAAAGAGGCCGACTATTATCTTGAGCCGGATGTCTAATAGTTGGTGATATTTCACCATCTGCAATTCTCTTATCTAAATTAGTTATTGCCAAAGCGACTTGTCCAGCCATTCCTATAAATGCAGAAAATGTCTTTTCTCCTTCATTTTCAGTAGAAATTGTTATAGGTGCATAAATAGCTGCATCTCTTGCAGTTTCTATTTCTTTTTTTTTGTTAGTTTTTGCGGTTTCTATTTTTATTAATTCATGATCTAGAACAGGTGGATCAATTTCATATAGCCAATTTTTAATTTCTACCCCTTGCCCATTATCAACTAACTTGTATCTAGTTAAATCAGATTGATTATTGTCAATTAAATATTGATCTACTATTTCTTTATACATCTTTAAAACCTCCTATATAAAAAGCTGCAAAATTAGTCTTTGCAATATTCCCTATCATATTGCCGGAGTTTATCGAGAAGCCTGCAATATCAATATAATCAGTAGTACCATTCATTTCTATTATTGCTGAATTGGACATTATTAAATCTTGCTCATTTCCTGCCCTACCCGTAATCATGCCATAATCATTTACTGTTCCATTTTTTCTAATTCTAACTTCTAACCTTGCAGCATCACTAATTGCAGTATAGCCAATTCTTGCAACTATCATATAATAACCTTCTCTTTGAGGAGTATATCTAAAATTAGTTGCGTTATCATATTCATTCTGAGGATCAAAAATCTCTGTGTCAAATTGGACTAAAGTTTCAGTTGAGGCAGTAATACTCTGATTTGTGCTTCTATACGCTTTAAATATAGGTTTAAAAGAATTAGCAAGTTTTAAAGGAGTGATAAATTTAGTATCGTTCGATCCTGCATCTGTTTCTATTTGAGTCGCAATTTTAGCAGTCCCTTCAATTAATTCTGTTGCGCTTCTTAGATTTAATAAATTGTCATAGGTTACACTTCCGATTAGAACACCGCTAGCATTGTAAACTTGCAATTCATGGCCGCTTCTTGCTAGAATATCACCAACTAGTGCACCATTAGCAATCTCGCTTAGATCGCCAATATTAAAATGGTCAATAGCAGCACCCGTAGCAGGGTCAAACGCTATTAGTCTATCGCCAGACAAAAAGGAAAAATTATTGTTTACCTCATTGTTTCTAGCTTTTGTATTAGCTTGAAATATTATAATTGCCATATCAAAATAATTATGGCGGGGAAATTACAACTCCTCTACTGTCAATTCTGTTGTTCCTGAACTAAAATTATGTACTATTTCTTTTATTGTCCAAACAAAATTTGAGTCACTAAATGAAGCTCCCACAATAGGAGCCCAGTCTTGCTCATCCCAATTACCCTGACCCCAGACTAAGCTATCATCAGTTATATAGTCACCAGCAATTACAGATAATTTGTCTAAAATAAAAAGATTTACATATAAAACAACCTTTATTTTATATTTAGATCTTACTTTAGAAGTTCTAGTTCCAGTTGCTGCTAAAACATTTAATCTATCTGTTGAATCGGTTATAGATTCTATATCAAAAGTCTTTGATCTATTATATATATTAGTTGGTGATATAAAAGATAAAGCTGTATCTCGCCAATATAATTTTTCAAAAACTTCTTTTATGCCATCGCTATAATTGTCAAATCTAATTATTTTATCAGAATTAAATCTAAAAGGCGACGCACCACCTGCGCTTGATTGATTTATTGGTTTATAATAAACTACACCATTTTTTTGATATAAATAGGAGTGGCCTATTGATAAATCTTGTAATATAGTTAGCCATTGCGTTTGACCTTCAATTTCAGCATCATCTATATATTGAATATTATATCCTGCTGTAATATTATTACTATTAACACTTAAAAAATTGGTAAATTCTGACCTGTTAAGTAATTCGTATATAAGATCATTTAATACTCTTGAAGTTACAGTAAAATCTGCAAAAGTATATTCTTTTAAAAGAAAAGTTAAAGCATCTTCAATAAATAAGTCTTGATAGGTATTATTATTGCTTACTTTAGTATTTTTGCTCTTTTCATTAATAAAGCCTCTATAAAC
>Ga0222719_10001425_pt1 | contig 23236 bp, 43 predicted proteins | sample C33_34DmetaG_FD_165039 | JGI IMG/M metagenome (GOLD analysis project Ga0222719, IMG submission 165039) | Estuarine water microbial communities from San Francisco Bay, California, United States - C33_34D | ecosystem: Environmental > Aquatic > Marine > Unclassified | place: USA: California...
CAATAAAAGAACCATTGCCAACGATTGCGGAAAGGCTACGAGTGAAAAAAGCACATACTAGGTAAAGCCTAGTTTATAGATAGGGCTTGTGTGTCTGCAAAAGACCCGCCCGAATGTTGAGAGTTAGCATAGGCTTGCAATGTCTGCAAGGCACTAGGTGACTAGTGTACCCTTTCATATATATATGAGGTGTAACTATGCGTGTTAATCTTGAAATCGGTTCTTTTTATATTCGTCAAATTAATACTAAATTCCCGCTGTTATTTTGTTATGTTCGCATGACAAATAGATATGCGCCAAAGGGTTCTATTGGCGTGTCAAATACAGCATGGATAAGACGATTAGAAAAAGGTGATCCAAGAGATAATCTTGGACGTTTCAAAAAATTATCAGCTTGAAGGGGTTAGCAATGGGTTTTAAATAATCCATTGCAAGCCTATGCTAACTTGAAATGAAGGATGAAAAAAATGTTCAAAAATGATCAAACAAAAATAGGCCAGGCCTGCGCAGCCAGTCCTGAAGCTATTGCTGACACTATGATTTGCGTCATTAATTCCATTAGAACCCATTGGTATCTTGTGGGGAATATGAATATTGACGTGAAACAAAATGGTTTGGATAGCAGATATCTAAACAATGCAGTAAAAGCTAAAGCCTATAAATATATCCAGCGTAATAAAAAAGATATTCACGCAAAGTTTGCTGATTATCAGGCTGGCAAAATTGATCTTCCAGACTTGCTTTTATATGTGGCATCTTGTCCTAATCTTGGACTAGCTAAAGCAGGTTTTGTAATCCAACTAGCTCTTGGCAAAATAGGCTGTTTAGATAGTCATAACCTGCAACGGTTCGGATTATCTGCCAGCACATTCAAATATGGTGCGAATGCTTCATATGCTTTGATGCGTAAAAAAGCAGAATTATATATAGACACATGCGAAAAGCTAGGCGGATGCGAGCATCTATGGGATAGCTGGTGCGACTATTTGGCAACGGTTCATCCTACAAAATATCGTGATGGAGAACACGTCTCGCAAATGCATGTTGATTTCATACTAGGCAAATGAGGTGAAAGAATGACAGATAATATCAGAACATTTGGGCAAATAAATATTCCTTTGGCATGGTCAAGTGATGGGCAGTTTTTTCTATCTTTGTCTGATGCCTTTGGGTATCTGGAAACTTGCCCATATAGAATATATAAAGATGGCTGGCGTGAAGCTATGGGTGACAGCATTAAATGCTTAGATAGTAGGGAATTAGAACGGCATCTATACTATGCAAACAAAGGTGATTTTTCATTATGGGATTTTAGTCAGCCATATTGGGAAGATGAGGACGTTTGCCGGAATGGTAAACCTATAGCAGAATGTGAGTGTTGTTAAATGGAACCTTTAATACTACAATTTATTATATTGGGTGTATATATAGTAGCTAAACTAGCTAATATAACCTAAAAAAATCCTGGAATTACTAGGCGAGAGCTGCAACTTAGGAGATTTTGAAATGAGAGTAACACAACACATGTTGGAAAATAGATTGCAAAGAATTAACCGAAGACTAGGCGAAAGCTATTGGCTTGGTAATGCACCACACTATGGTGGTTGGGAATTAACAGCCAACAAAGGTTCGACTTTAATCTATGGACGTGTACCAGCTAGGGAAATGTTTCGATACCTTGATGGTTTGATCAATGGTATTGACATGATGGAAGGGGCATACAAATGCAAATGAAACTCGATATGATGGATGAAGATTTGATGGACATGCTAGACGATACAAGTGTGTTGACATTGGAAGAACTATCTGGTATGTCAGGTAGATCAGTTAGTGAATTAATCGAAATGAAAATGGAGCTAAACAATTATGAAACGCATTGATACTCAAACCCCACATGGTCACACAACAACCATACCTAAAGAACAATTCCTAATGCTGATGTATGACCTTGCGGAAGAGTTGCTGTTTCAACATGCAAGACAAATAAAAGTTTCAGATGAACGCTATGCTGAAATGCAAGAAGAATATGCAGATGAAGCAGAAGACATGTTAATTCGTAATGGTATTTTGAAGGGAGAATAAGATGGATAGAACAACAGCAAAAGTATTGCGTGAAAAACTGAACAACCTATTTGCTGAACATGGCATTGAAGGTTTCGATATTGACATAGGCAATGCATCCTATGATGATGTGTCTGTAACATTCAAGGTTGCCTTGACCGAATCAGGATCAGGATCGAAAGAAGAACGTGACCTTGAGAAATATGCAGGTTTGTATGACCTCGACACGTCAAAAGTTGCAGACCTAAGAGGTAACAAATACAGCCTTGTAGGATACAAACGAAGTGCCAGAACAAAATGTTGGATCATTCAAAAGCTGGGCGTTGGTGAAAGCAACAATAAGTATGTCACTGACACTGACACCGCCAAGAGAATGTTCGGAAAGGATGTTGCGTAATGAATGACGAAGATGGTTTTGAGTTTGAGGGGGTTTGGATTACTGACAGATACAAATCCCCTTGTGGCAGGTTTGACCTGACAGAAGAACAATCAAAAGAATTGTATGGAGAATAAAAAATGAATGTACTATCACTGTTCGATGGAATGTCTTGTGGTCAGATTGCGCTTGATAAGTTAGGCATAAAGCCTGACCATTATTTTGCAGCGGAGATCGACAAGTACGCCATGCAAGTTACGAAGGCTAACTATCCAAACACAATTCACCTCGGTGATGTTCGTGATGTTATGTGGCCTGAAACTTTCGAGGGCATCAAGATTGATCTGTTGATCGGTGGTAGCCCATGCCAAGGCTTCTCATTTGCTGGAAAGCAATTGAACTTTGATGATCCCCGAAGCAAATTATTCTGGGAATATGTGCGCCTCTTGAAAGAGTGTAAGCCTAAATATTTTCTGCTTGAAAATGTCCGAATGAAAAAGGAAAGCATGGACGTAATCACTGAAGCACTAGGTGTTGAGCCTATCTTTATCAATAGCAGTCTTGTGTCTGCACAGAACCGACAACGATACTATTGGACAAACATTCCATTCGATGGTGTGCCAGAAGACAAAGGTATCATGTTGCGTGACATACTAGAGGAAGGTATGGTTGATAGAGACAAGGCACACTGTATTGATGCTAACTATTTCAAAGGTGGCAATCTCAAATCATACTTTGAAAAACATCGGCGGCAGCTTGTGTTTGATTTTGACCTGAAGCAATCTGGCCTTATGCAGGTTGGTGAGACAGAAGAGTATCAACATTACAACAACAGCCAGATCAAACGTGTGTATCATCCTGATGGAAAAGCACCTACGTTGTTGGTCAATCAAGGTGGCAATCGTGAACCAAAGGTTGCCACACATGACCCAAAGGGTGGACGCATAGTCAATCGTAGGCTTGATGAGAATGGTACACGCAAAGACTATGACAAGAGCATACCATTACAGCCTCGTGTCGAGGTGAGACAGGACGACAAAACAAATTGCCTATCAACAGTGTACAAGGACAGTGTAGTTGTCGAAGACATGACATGGCGTAAGCTGACACCGCTTGAGTGTGAGCGACTACAGACTGTGCCTGATGGGTACACTGCACACGTCAGCAATACACAACGATACAAGATGCTGGGCAATGGATGGACAGTGGACGTTATCACACACATCATGAAAGGAATGGAACTATGAGTGGTACAGTAGAGGAACACATGGAAGCACCAACAAAAGAAATACTAGATCAGAAGATCACAAGTTACTTCAACAGTTATCCTCGACTAGGATATGACACAAGAATTATCAATGAAGGGGTTGACAAACGTGATGGTTCTGATGTATACACAGTGATTATTTCAAGACAAACATCGTGTGATTAGGAGACACAGACATGGATATTAATAGCAAAGTATTTGATGCACCTCGTGAACAAATCCAGGAAGCACTAGGTTTGTTACCTAGATGGGTGATGGAGTATAATTTACGAGAGAAGGATGACCTAGTACAGCATATGCAGGACAGCTATGGCTTTGGTGAACTGTATAAGTTTGGTGGCTATGTTACTGAGGAAGGTAACTACTGCAGCGAACATGAAGATGACGATGACCTTCCTTGGATTGCCAAGATGAAAACAAAAGATGGTGACGTATACTTCTATGAATATGCAATCACTGCACTGCCTACACCTGACGGTCACTACATTACAAGGATGGATTGATATGAGTAGAGAAGATTTCTTTAATTGGTTGAATAGCTGCCCTTCTGACCAGTGGTTACAAATAGGTGATGATGTAGGCTCTATTAAAATCAAATTTTTTATAGATGAAGATGAGGATGAAGACGATGCCTGAAACAACAGTAACAATTTACCTAAAGTTTGATGGCACTGGACACGATGATAACACATTAAAGGAATCACTCTATCAATACCTTACTGATCTGATTGACGATGATTCCTTAGTGTACTACATCAAGGAAGAGGAGTGACAAATGAAACGCATTAGCCCTATCAACCCTATCGCTAGAGCAGTTGCCCTATCAAGGCGTAGGGCTAGTGTCGTTCCACCTAAGAAGGGTAAGGGTTCTTTCAACAGGAAGAAACTCCCACCCGTAATAGAGGACTATAAAGGCTATAAAGGTAACTAGTATTATCTTTTATTATCTTTTTCTTTCTCTAAAGAGGATTATACACCTGGAAAATTTTCATGTCAAGGAGAAAATAAAATTGACATATTGGATTATGTATTGTATGATGCTATTTATGTTGGTGTTCGCTCTATTAGGAACGCTAAGTTTAATTTTTGTCAGGTAATGAAAGGATAATGTCATGACAAAAAGAAAATATAACAATCACTATGAAATATCTGCAACCGATCTTGACTATGTAGAGACAGTCGCAGCCGTATCTGCAAACGAAATCGACATTGATGAAATAAATTCCTTCCTCAATGATACTGAAGACTACTTAAAAGATTTCGATGAGATAAACAAACACCAATTAAAAAAGGAACTAGGACTATGACTGTCAACCTATGGGAAAAAGATCGCAAGCGTTTGTTTCGGGATTTGTATCAGCAATACATTGACGAGGGGTATGATGCGAAGGAAGCTAAGAAACTTGCCAAGGAAGAAGCAGAAGATATCATGGCAGATACAAACGAGTATGTTGATTCAATAAACAAGGCACTGTGGGATGACTGAGATTATTACAGAAAAACAAATACTTATGCAGAACATACATGAGCTACAGAAGAATTTGCAGGATGCATACATTCGTATTGCAGACCTACATGAGAACTTGGAAAAATGTTTAGCTGAAAAGGACAAGCAAGATGGCTAAGAAATATGAGAACATGTCACACGATGAACGCATGGCCTATTGGGAAAAGAAACGTGAGCAAGAAAAGAATATCAAACAGAAGCATGTTGATCTTCTTGAACCTTCACAGTTAAAAGCACTGAAGGACATGGACAAACTACTAACCTCTGTGTTACGAACTGCAATGTACAATGACATGGGCGGTATGAGAATGGTGTCAATGGTTCAGATGCAGGACTTGGAAGAGGCACACGATCTAGTTAAGTTCAAGTTTAATTTAGGAGATGACGATGACAGTTAAAGTAATGAACAAGATGGAAGACTTCAAGAAAGTTAAGAATGCTATCGACAAAGCAATCAGCGCATCAAACACTTTGACCTTGACAGAAAGTAAATTACTTGATAATATCCACGAGAGTTTAGAGAAAGCACAAAGCGGTATTAAAAGGTTTATTAAAATCGTAGAGCGTAAAGGAGATGTTGGGTAATGTTATTGCATGAGTTCTATAGTGATGAAGATTGTACCAGAGGAGATGGTACATACAGAAAGGCTTCAATATTTAAAGAGCCTGATGGTTCATTTACCATAGTAAAAATACAAGACGCAGCCATCATTGAAGAACTTAATCTGGCTGGTCATTCAGAACAGTACATGGAAAACATGGCAGAAGATTGGGTAATGGGTGTGGATCGATGAAACGATACAAGGTATTCAAAGCATGGTATGAAATATCAGATCAACTAAAGGCTTCCGAAATTCCAGGAAGAGATTTTAGAGGAGCCGAAGGGTACCACATAGAACTATATCGTAACAATAAACTAACTGGTTTCTTCACAAGACCAACACACAAAGAAGCAAAACAGTTTGCAAGAGAATGGATGGAACCTGATTATGTCGGATGAAGAAAATAAAATTATCAATCTTTTCAGTGTAGTAAATGACAATAGTGAGAGAGAGATTGATCGTAGTGTAGAAGAAGCATTCAGCAAAGCACTTGAACAAGACATTAGAGATGTCATGATTCTTGGGTGGACAAAGGACGATCAGTTGTTCATGAGCCTTGCAGTTAATGATGCACCTGATATGATCTTCATGCTTGAACTTGTCAAGAAGGAGATACTAGATGCAGCGAGATCATAAGATTTATTTTGAAACAGCAGAGAAAGTATCAGTCATTGAAGGTGTAGACAACATCAAAGAGTTCATGGAAGACAGAGCATATCTAGCCAAGACTATGGGATACGATGCCATCATTGTAAACGACATGCTACAAATCTTTGATGAAGGTGAACTATACGGAACTTACTTTCAACATAAGCATATGAACTAGGAGAAACATATGTCTAAGTACAAATACTCTACAAAATATTTGGACAATCCAAAGATAACAAAGGATGATCTTTCAAGACTTAAAAAAGAATTAGCGGAAGCTATCTTGGAATTAGAGAAAGGCGAAGAAGACGCCTACGCTAGGGAAGCACAACGACTAACAAAACTAATAGATCTTCTTGAACTAGAACATGATCTCACTATTCAAATGTATAGTACTGGTGAAATTATTATTAACAATAGGTATATTATTTCACTAAGAAATAGACGATGGAGAGTAAAAGGTTTTGCCGTATGGTACTGGCATAAAAAAGATATAAAAGAATTTATAGAAGAAACCGTTTTAAAATACAAGCTAGAGAAAAATAAAGAGGTGCAAGCATGAACATGGATGAATATCAAAAGTTGGCTATGAAAACTGCTATCTTTCCAACAGACATGGGTGTATACTATGCCACCCTTGGTTTAGCAGGTGAGGCAGGTGAGATTGCTAACAAGGTAAAGAAGTTCATTCGGGATGGTCACTCAGTCGAGAAAGAAAAAGAACTCATCAGTGAACTTGGTGATGTACTTTGGTATGTGGCTGCAGTGGCAGACGTGATTGGTGTAAGCCTTGAAGATGTTGCTAAAGATAATATGTATAAGTTAGCAGAGCGTCAGCGCAAGGGAACACTACAAGGTTCAGGAGATAATAGGTAATGATGACTGAGCGTAATGCATCTGACATAGAAGTAAGACGTGAAGCTTGTGAGTGTGGATCGTCTGACGGTAAGGTTGTGTTTCAAGACGGACACAAGCATTGTTTCGTATGTGATAAACATTGGAAGGCTAACAGTATGGAATCAACGGCACAACAACAGGTGATACAAGTTCAGAAGAACTACTCACCTATTACAGACAAGGGTGTGTTTGCACCTATCACTGACCGCCGCATCAAAAAAGAAACATGTGAGTTCTTTGGTGTTAAGGTAACTCTTGGTGCCAAGGGAAATGTCATGGCACATCACTACCCATACTACGATAACGACAAGAAGATTGTCGCTAACAAAACAAGAACAGTCGAGAACAAATCATTTCGTTGTGAAGGTAATGTATCTAGCGCAGCCTTGTTTGGACAGAACATGTTTAACAAGGGTGGTAAGTACATTACAATCTGTGAGGGCGAGGTGGATGCTATGTCTGCCTACGAATTGCTTGGATCTAAGTGGCCTGTTGTATCTGTTAAGACAGGCGCACAAGGTTCTGTTCGTGATGTAAAAGCACAGTATGATTTCCTCAACTCGTTTGAAACTATTGTGATCTGTTTCGATAATGATGCTCCAGGAATTGAAGCTGCGAATAAGATTGCACAAATCTTTGAGCCTATGAAATGTAAGATCATGGACATGAAACTCAAGGATGCTAACGAATACCTGAAGCAGAACCAACGTGAAGAGTTTACTCGTGGCTGGTGGGGTGCATCACCTTATACACCTGCAGGTATCATTCGTTTGTGTGATCACATTGATCAACTCTTTGAGGAAGATGAGAACGAAACAGTATTGTATCCATTCGCTGGACTAAATGAAAAGCTATACGGAATGCGTACTGGAGAACTCGTTACCATTACTGCAGGTACAGGAGCCGGAAAGACTAGCATGATGTACGAACTAGAGTATCACATGCTAAAGAATACTGATGCTAACATTGGTATCATTCACTTGGAAGAAAACAAGAAGCAGACAATGTTCCACCTCATGTCTATCCCTGCTAACGATAGGTTGTTTATTCGTGAGGAACGTAAGAAGTATACAAGGGATCAGCTTCAGCCTTTCATTGAAGACACAATCAAGAACCCACGACTGATCTCATTTAATCACTTCGGTTCTATTACAACTGATGAGATCCTGTCTCGTGTACGTTACATGGTAAAGGCTATGGATTGTAAGTTCATTGTCATTGATCACCTATCTATCTTGGTGTCAGGCTTAGACGATGGTGACGAGCGTAGGAACATTGACATGCTTATGACTAAGCTTCGTTCACTGGTAGAAGAAACACAATGCGGTATGCTTCTGGTGTCACACTTACGCCGTGGCTCTGGTGATCAAGGCACAGAACAAGGCAAGGAAATATCATTGTCTATGCTTCGTGGTTCACATAGCATTGCCCAGCTTTCAGATGCTGTCATAGGGCTTGAACGTGATCAACAAGCAGATGATCCAGTGGCAGCTAACACAACCACTGTAAGGGTCTTGAAGAACCGTTACGCAGGTGAGACAGGTATAGCTACATATCTTCTGTATGATAAAGATACAGGACGAATGGCAGAGATTGATAATCCTTTCGATGCTAAAGCAAATGAACCAGACATTGGAGATTATATATAATGTTACAACCAATCAAAGGTGCAGTAAACATCCCCTTCTCTAGGCAGAGATATGAGATGGCAGATGGTACAGCTAAATCTATTATCGTTGATTACTTAGTGAAGAACGGACACACAATTACTGACAGACAGGAAGATTTTTCTGTTGACATCAAGTCGGAAAAGAATTATAATTCGTACTTCAGTGAGGTTGAAATTAAGTATGCTTGGAAGGGCGATTGGAATCCTAACTGGAAAGAGATACGGATACCTTATCGTAAGCACAAGCTAATCAATAAGGTTAAAGATCTTGGTCATGATAATTTCTTCTTTAACTTTTACATTCTTCGTGCTGACCTGAAAGCTGCGTGGCGTATCAAAGATAACATCGTAGCTGAATCAGAAGTGAAGGAAGCTAAAGGAAGAAACATTCTAAAAGGTGAACACTTTTTTCACATACCATATGAGAAAGCGATATTGATAGAACTATGAAACGTATAGCACTTGACATTGAAACAGACGGTATTGACGCAAAGGTAGTACACTGTGTATGTGGTCAAGATGTAGACACAGGAGAGAAGTTTGAGTGGCATAAATATAACGGTGGCTTCGACAGCCTTACAAGATGCTTATCTGAATATGATGTTATTGTTATGCACAACGGCGTATCATTTGATGCACCAGTATTGAACAAGCTTCTTGATACTAAGATACCTTTGTCTAAGATACGTGATACTCTAATACTATCACAGATTGTAGACCCTTCCCTAGAGAATGGACATAGCTTGAAAGCTTGGGGTCAAAGACTAGGGGAATACAAAATGGATTACTCTGACTTCTCTGAGTTTAACATGGAGATGTTAGAGTATTGCAAGCAGGATGTTGAAGTAACTATTAAGTTATACAAACACCTGCTACCTAAACTACAGAAGTTCTCTGCTAAGTCTATCAAACTAGAGCATGATGTTCGTGCAATAGTAGACCGACAAGAGAAGAATGGATTCAGTCTTGATATACCAAAGGCTTCTATCCTTGTAGCCAAACTATCTGAAGAGGCTGCGGATATCGAACAAGAGATGCAGGAAATCTTCCCACCTATTGTTCATGAAAGATATTCGGAGAAGACAGGTAAAAGATTACAGGATAAGGTTGAGGTATTTAATCCTGGCTCTCGCCAACAGATAGCCTTTCGTCTGATGGAGAAGGGTTGGAAGCCTGAGAAACACACACCTACTGGTCATCCTATTGTGGATGAAGGTACTCTAAAGAATGTTGACATACCTGAAGCACAGAAGATTGCAAGGTATCTCCTTCTTCAGAAGAGGGTGTCACAGGTTAAATCATGGCTGGATGTAGTCCAAGAAGATGGTAAAGTTCATGGGCGTGTGATGACATTGAAAGCCATCTCTGGACGCATGGCACATCACGGTCCTAACATGGCACAGATACCTGCCGTTTACTCTCCCTACGGCAAAGAGTGCAGAGAAGTGTGGAAGACTACTTCACCTTCGTACAAACTGTTAGGCTGTGATGCGTCAGGTTTAGAATTACGCTGCCTAGCACACTATATGAATGACGATGAGTTTACTAGAGAAGTAGTAGACGGTGACATTCATACAGCAAATCAAAAGAATGCTGGACTTGATAGCCGGGATCAGGCAAAGACATTTATCTATGCATTAATTTATGGTGCAGGTCCAGCCAAGATTGGTTCCATCGTAGGTGGTGGAGCTAGAGAAGGTCAAGCAGTTATGAATAAGTTTATGTCAAACATGCCAGCGTTGAAGCGTCTTCGTAATGCAGTGGACAAAGCTGCACAAGAAGGTTTCATTCGTGGCCTTGACGGTAGACTACTGGTTGTCAGACAGCAACATGCCGCTGTTAACCTTCTGTTACAAGGAGCAGGTGCAATTATTTGTAAGGCTTGGCTTCGTAAAATAATACTACTAGCAGAGAGAGAAAAGATAGACTATAAACTTGTTGCTAGTATCCACGATGAATATCAGTTTGAAGTGAATACATTACATGCAGATAAGCTTGGAAGGATTACCAAAGATGCAATGAAGTTTGTTGAAGAAGAACTAAAAGTTAACTGTCCATTGGATAGTGAATTTAAAGTAGGAAATAATTGGGCAGAAACACATTAACTGTTGACATTAAAATAGTAGTGTGGCATAATACTTGAAATCAAGGCAGTGATCTTTGAATCACATTTAACAAGGAGAATATAAGAATGAGTGTTATTACTGGCAAAGCATACTGGGCGTTTGTTCATGAAGCTAATACAACTTTTGAGCCTGCATGGTCTATTGATATTGCTTTAGATGAAGCTAACAAAGCTATCGTAGAAGCTGACGGTTTGAAGTATCGTAACAAGGGTGACGAGCGTGGTGACTTCATTACAATCAAACGTAAGGTTGAAGGCAAGAACCGCCCTAATGATCCACCTGAAGTTGTTGATCACATGAAGCGTATCCTTGCTTCTGAGAAGAACTTCATTGGTCCAGGTTCTATTGTTAATGTTCAATACAAAACATATGAGTGGAACTATAAAGGTAACTCAGGCATTGGAGCAGACCTTCAGAAGATCCAGCTTCTTGAACTAGAAGAGTTACCTGATAGCCAAGATGACGAACTACCTGTAGTAGATTCAGGTTACGCTTCGGTAGACAACCTAAGTGAAGAAGTTCCTTTCACTAACTAACTAAGAACAAGGGAGCAGCATCATTGTGAATGGCTGCGGTCTGGCTTGTGTTTGCGGTGGGTACGCCAGTTTTTATAGGAGAAGACAGTGAAAGAATATACAGAAGAGTATGAACTTATTCAGCGTGATCCAATCATGGGAACTGAAACAGTTGTAAAGGGTAATGCACTAACATGGATGGAACTACAAGACTTACTACTTAGATTTGTCCATGCATCAGGATATTATTACATTACTGATATACAGTTCCTTAAAGAGGAAGAGGAAGAGCTATGAGGCATGAAGAATACATGAAGCAGGCTAACTCACAGTCTGATAATTTAGACATGGTTAATTCACCCCCTCACTACAATCATGCAGGTATAGAATGTATTGAAGCAATTGAAGCTGCACTAACCCCTGAAGAGTTTCGTGGTTACTGCAAGGGAAACAACATCAAGTATACATGGCGTGAGAACTACAAGAATAAAGATGAAGATCTTGCCAAAGCAAACTGGTACTTGACTAGATTACTAAAACAAAAGGAAATGTAATGGCTCATATTGACACACTAATAGATGACATATATAAAACACTTGAAGAAGGTATTGATAACGTATCAGTTAAGAAGCGTGATGCAATCTATAAGTGTGGTACAGAAGTTATGGCTGCCATCACAAGTGCATTCACGGAGAAGCGTGACAACGACAATCCTACATTACGTATGTCACAGATTGGTAAGCCTTCACGTCAAGTATGGTATGACATGAAGAAGACAAACCGTGAACCACTGACTGGTCAGACACGTATTAAGTTTTTGTTTGGTGATCTTCTAGAATCATTGCTTCTATGTCTTGCCGAACTTGCAGATCATGAAGTATCAGAACAACAAAAGACTGTCGAGGTTGACGGTATTAAAGGTCACACCGACTGTCGTATTGATGGAGTATTAGTAGATGTCAAGTCAGCATCGCCCTATGCTTTTAAGAAATTCAAGGATGGCACCTTGTCTTCTGATGATCCCTTTGGTTATATTGCTCAGATTTCTGGGTATGCAGAAGCCCAAGGTGACAATGAAGCAGCGTTCTTCGCAATAGATAAATCATCTGCAGAACTAGCATTACTTAAAGTACACTCTATGGAAATGATCAACGTCAGTGATCGTATTACTGAACTTAAATCAGCCGTAGGAAAAGACAGCCCACCACCACGTTGTTATACTGACGAGGCAGACGGAGCCTCTGGTAATCGTAAGCTTGCTATCGGTTGTGTGTATTGTCCATTTAAGAAATCATGTTGGGCAGATGCTAATGGTGGTGTAGGTCTTCGTGGTTTCAAATACTCTAATGGTGTTCGTTACCTTACAGTTACTGCTAAGATGCCAAACGTGGAAGAAGTTGCTGTATGAAAAAGACTGCCAAGAGACAGAGAAAAAACTCATACTCACATAAGTACAGAAGTAATTCAGAACTTTCCTGCAGCGAACAGCTAATCAAGAATAAGATTGACTTCAAGTATGAACCATACCCCATTGCATATGAATGGTTTGAGAACAAGAAATACATACCAGATTTCCTGTTACCAAATGGTATTATACTTGAAGTCAAAGGCAGGTTCATGTTAGAGGACAGGAAGAAACATCTGTTCCTTAGATCACAACATCCTGATATTGATATACGTTTTATCTTTGATAACCCTTATCGTAAACTTTACAAGGGTGGTAAGATGACGTATGCAGATTGGTGTGATAAGTATAAGTTCAAGTTCTGTAAGTTAAATGAAGAGATACCACAGGACTGGCTTACCTAATGATAGATACTGAAATCAATCTAGTGCTATCTAGTGATGCCCAAGTAAGTATATCTTCTCCAGAAAAAACATTATATCTGGCGGTTATCCTTCAAGCTTTACTGGACGCAACCAAACCTTCATACAACGGAGAACCAGAACATGCAGTCTTAGAAAGAGACAGGGCTATAGCATGGTTCTTTGCATCTGTTGGTGTAACTGCAGAAGACTTTACTGAAGTGTGTGATAGTGCAGGTGTAAACCCTGAATACATGAGACAATTTGCTTTTCGTGTACTAAAATCTGGTGAGGTAGACTTTGTTCGTAAGAGAATAAATGCTATTCTTGGTCACTAGTTCTATTGTAATTCGTATTCGTTTGTGATACTATTATTTTTCGTCACACTATAATCCCGGAGAGATATACATGAATAATATTTTACCTACAGACTACCAAAATTTTATTGCGTTATCACGATATGCACGTTGGAAAGAAGATGAACAACGCCGTGAGACATGGACTGAAACAGTACAAAGATACTTTGATTATATGGAAGGGCATCTAGGTGCTAACTATGCTTATAAGTTATCCTCAGATCTTCGTAAGAAGCTGGAAGAAGCAGTACTAAACCAAAGCATTATGCCTAGCATGAGAGCATTGATGACTGCAGGTCCTGCCTTAGATCGTTGTCATGTAGGTGGTTACAATTGTTCTTACGTACCAGTAGATAGCCCTCGTGCCTTTGACGAAACAATGTACATTCTTATGTGTGGTACAGGTGTAGGCTTCTCTGTTGAACGACATGTAGTAGAGAAACTGCCAACAGTTAATGAAGATTTCCACGACACTGATACAGTAATTAAGGTAGGCGATAGCCGCCCAGGTTGGGCTAAATCATTACGTGAGTTGATTGCAATGTTGTATGCTGGTCAGGTTCCCAAGTTCGATGTCAGCGAGGTGCGTCCTGCAGGCGCAAGACTTAAGACATTTGGTGGCAGGGCATCAGGTCCTCAACCGTTGATTGAGTTGTTTGAGTTTTGTATTAAGAAATTCAAGGGTGCAGCAGGACGTAAACTTTATCCCATCGAATGCCATGATCTTATGTGTAAGATTGGAGAAGTTGTGGTTGTAGGTGGTGTACGGCGGTCAGCCCTGATCAGCCTGTCAAACCTTAACGATGATCAAATGAGACATGCAAAGTCAGGTCAGTGGTGGGATGAGCCTGGAATTAAACGTGAAGGTCAACGTGCCTTGGCTAACAACTCTGTTGCTTACAAAGAGAAGCCAGAGATGGGTACCTTTATGCGTGAGTGGTTATCACTTTACGAATCACATTCAGGTGAGCGTGGTATCTTCAACCGCCAAGCAGCTATCAAGCAAGCGGCTAAGAATGGGCGGCGTGATACTGAACATGACTTCGGGTGCAATCCTTGCAGTGAGATCATCCTACGTCCTTACCAGTTCTGTAACCTGTCAGAGGTTGTGGTACGAGAGAGCGACACAGTTGAAACACTTCGTGAGAAGGTGAAGCTTGCTACTATCCTTGGTACATTCCAAGCTACCTTGACTAACTTTAAGTATCTACGTAATGTGTGGAAGAAGAACACAGAAGAAGAACGGTTGCTTGGTGTGTCGTTGACAGGTATCATGGATAATAAACTAACATCTCAGATTGGTGGTACATTAGAAACCGTACTAGAATTATTGCGTGAAGAAGCAGTAGTAACTAACAAAGATATTGCAAAGAAGCTTGATATCCCACAGTCAACTGCTGTTACTTGTGTAAAGCCTAGTGGTACTGTGTCTCAGCTTACCGATGCAGCTTCAGGTATCCATGCACGTCATAATGAATATTATATTCGTACTGTTCGTGGTGACAACAAAGATCCATTAACACAGTTCTTGATTGCTGAAGGTATCCCAGCAGAGCCTGACGTAAACAAACCAGAAAGCACAACAGTCTTTAGTTTCCCAATGAAGTCACCTAAAGGTGCTGTTACCCGCACTGATATGACCGCTATTGAACAGCTTGAACTGTGGCTTACCTATCAGCGTCATTGGTGCGAACACAAACCTAGTGTAACAATTTCAGTTAAGGAATCGGAATGGATGAGCGTTGGTGCTTGGGTGTATAAACATTTCGATGAGGTGTCAGGTATTAGTTTCCTTCCCTTTGACGATCACGTTTATGCACAAGCACCTTATCAAGACATTGATGCTGTTGCATACAAAGAGTGGTCAGTTAAGATGCCAAAGAATGTTAACTGGTCTAAGCTTAGTGACTTTGAAAAGGAAGACACTACATCTGGTGGACGTGAGTTAGCTTGTACTGCAGGTGTTTGTGAAGTAGTTGACTTGAATGCAGCATAAAAAAAAGCTTGACATTATAATTTATATGTCATATAATATACCTTTACAACCAAAGGTGTGTTATGTTTAGCAATAAGAAGCCAGTTATATACGTAGGATATGATGCTCGTGAGTACCAATCATATGAGGTTCTCAGAGAATCTATCCTACGTTATACTGATAAGTATGATATTATTCCTCTTGTGCAGACCTCACTAAGACGTGCTGGTCTTTACCGCCGTACAGTAAGACTTGATATCGCAGGTGGTGAGAAAGTTGCAAGGGTAGACGAGTTTGATTGCCGTCCATTTAGTACAGACTTTACATTCACAAGGTTCTTAATACCTGCTATGAATCAGTATAGTGGGTGGGCTTTGTTTATGGATTCGGATATGTTTGTACGTACTAACATTGAAGAGTTCTTTGACGAGTATACTAAGAACTCTCAATATGCTATTCAATGTGTACATCATAACTACAATCCAACAGCAACTGTTAAGATGGATAATCAAGTTCAGCAAAACTACAATAGAAAGAACTGGTCTAGCTTTGTTCTTTGGAACTGTTCTCATAAGTCTAATCTTAATCTTACTGTTGATGATGCTAACCTAAAACCAGGTAGCTGGCTTCACGGCTTTGGTTGGCTACAAGACGATGAGATTGGTTCTATCAGTGAAGAATGGAACTGGTTAGATGGTTGGTCCCCTGAAGCTATGAATGCTAAGAACGTACACTTTACAACAGGCGGTCCTTGGTTTGAACCTGAGTGGGAGCCAAAGAGACAGTCAGATATTGCTTATGCTGCAGAGTGGAAAGAACTAAAGAAGAAGACTTTTATATTAGGAGAAGATAATTAATGTATACTTTTGTTACATCATTTAGTGAGAGTGGCTACCATGAGTACGCTAAGAACATGCTGGAAAGCGTGGTTAATAAATGGAACCCTAAAGAGTTTAAACTCGTGGCCTACTACCATGATTTTGATATTAAAAGTGTGTCTCCCCCTATGGCTGACAACATTGAGTATCGCAATCTTAATGACGTAGAAGAGATGCTTGAGTACCGTGAGCGTATGAAGCTTCATGATGGTACTGAAGGTGGTCAGATGAAATACAACTGGCGGCTTGACGCAATCAAGTGGTGTCATAAAGTGTATGCAATGACTGACCTTGCCTTTGAGATAATGGAACAAGATGATAATGACACATGGATGATCTGGCTTGACGCAGACACTGTAACTACAAAACGTCTTGATGTAAAACAATTTGAAAAATGGTTGCCCGAAAAAGCAGACCTCGTACACTTAGGAAGAACAGATGCAGACTATAGCGAAACAAGTTTCATGGGCTTTAACTTGGGCGTTCATAATACTTGTAGCCTCCTTGCTGACCTTAGAGGTGCTTACACTATTGGTGAAGTAGTTACTTATCGTGAGTGGCATGATGGGTTTATCTTTGAACGTCTCCTTAATATCTACAAGGCACATGGCATGGTAACTAACAACCTGTCTGAGGGTGTCAAAGGTTTGGCAGCGTTTGCTCAGTCACCTTTATCAGAATACTTTGATCACTTCAAAGGTAATCTAAAATCAAAGGTTAGTAAGACAACTGTTGCTCCTGATGTGAATGGTCCTAAACGATACAAGCAGTTGCTTGACCTCATTACTTTCTACAAGCCTAGCAATATTGTAGAGACTGGTACATGGAATGGTGGACGTGCTATTCAGATGGCTGTTGCTGCGTTTAAGCATACCGATAAGGTACACTACACTGGCTTTGATTTGTTTGAAGAAGCCACTGCAGAACTAGACCACATTGAATTGAACAGCAAGCCACACAATTCTAAGGAAGCTGTTGAAGCTAGGCTCAATGAGTTTGCAAGTAAGATGAAACCTATGGGTAAAATCTTTACCTTCAAGCTACACAAAGGTGACACAAAGAAAACTTTGAAGGCGTGTAAGTCTATCAAGAAGGCAGACTTTGCGTACATTGATGGTGGTCATTCGTATGAAACAGTCAAGTCAGACTTTGAAAATCTAAAGCATGTACCTATTCTTGTGTTTGATGATTTCTTTTCAAAGGATGCAAACGGTGCCATGCCAGAGAATGATGGTGTTAACCAGCTTATGAAAGAGATTACAGCCTATGGTAAGGTTGTTCTGCCTTCCTCTGATGCAGTACTAGGCGGTGGTGTTACACATCTTTGCTTTGTAGCTATGAAGCAAGGTCTTCCTAAGATCCCTGATGAACTGACACGTGTTCCTATTGTTGTCACACCAAAAGATTCTCGTCCTAAAGAAGATATCATTAATAATGTTCTTGAGAATAAGAAACTAATTAAAGATTTTGACTGGATTAAAACAAGTAAGATCAACAATGAAACCGCCATCATTGTTTCAGGTGGTAGTAGTACTGATTGGTGGGAAGTTAAGGATCGTATTGCCAAGACAAACGGTAAAGTATTTTGTGTTAAGCATAGCTATCCAAAACTTTTGGAACAAGGTATACAGCCCTTTGCTTGTGTAATCCTAGATCCACGACCTATTGACGGTGTTAGTACACACGGTGTAGTTCGTAAAGATTTGTTTAACAAGGTAGATGACAAGACAATTATGCTTGTTGCATCTATGACTGATCCTTCAGTTACTAAATATCTTATTAGTAAAGGTGCTAATGTAAAGGGATGGCAAGCCTACTCAGATGCTTTGCGTGATATGTCTGTGACAGATAAGATTGTGGTTGATAAGGCAACAGGCATTGAAGAAGGATCTACTCTTATCACTGGTGGTACGTGTGCAGCTATGCGTACCATTGCAATTGCACATACACTAGGCTTTAGAAACTTTGAACTGTTTGGCTTTGATTGTTCTGTCGGAGAAATGACAGAAGAAATGAAAAAAGAAACTACAGATACAGAGAAGCAACGACCTAAATATATGCAAGTAGAAACAGGTGGTGAAAAGTTCTGGACTACAGGTGAACTACTAGCTATGGCACAGGACTGCGAGAAGCTGTTTGATAATGATCAGATGGATATGGGTATTAACTTTTATGGTGAGGGTACTCTTGCCGCCGCAGTTTGGGAAGCATCTAAACGTGGTAAGGAAAAGTATTATACAGAGTTGTTAGATGTCGCTGCTTAATGATAAACAAGAACGGTTTTGTCAAGCCTATATCCTGCACAGAAATGCTACAAAAGCGGCAGCAACTGCAGGGTATAGTGAAACCTCTGCCCATAACCAAGGCCATAGATTATTACAAGATGAACGAATCAAAGAACGAATTGACGAACTCACAAACGAGATCTCAACAGATGTTGATGTTATCTCAGAAATCGAAAAGCAATATGAGGTTGCTCGTAATGCGGGGAATGGTAACACTGCTCTTAAGGCTCTTGAACTTCTTGCAAGGGTACGAGGAAACAATGCAGATGAAGTTAGCACAGACGAAGAAACATTAGAGATGGAAATCGTTAATGCTATACGAGTGATGGGTGTAGAGAAATCGTTTCAGCTTTTTGAACTAGCGTTTCCCGAAGAATTTACTAGCACTACGGACACCGAAGCTGGCAGCGACAATGACACCTAGTGTATACTGATACCAGTCAGGCATATTAGTTAACGCTGCAAAGCCATCATCAACTATCTGCCTACCCCACTCACCACAGAATGAAAGCACGAGAGGTACTGAAAAAATAATTGTCAACCACTCGTCTTTCCAACTGGATGCAGAAGCATCAGCCATCTTAAGATCCCAGTCTATTTCACCTGTGGCCTTCTTCTGCATTACAATAGCTTCAGCTTTTGCTTGGGCTACCTTTGCGTCTGTCTTGGCCTTTGATGTTTCTACTGAACCTTTCAACCAAGTACCTGCTAATTCTGCAATTGGTCCTATTAGAAGGTTTAACATGGGCTTCTCCTGTTATTTGTAATACTTGTCCAAACATTAGTCATAGGATTCCTGAATGACAATTCCTTCACCAAAAACATTCATTTCATGTGTACCTGATAAAGTACGAAGCTGAAATTGTATATCTGTTTTTTCATTATACTTAAATGGTAAACGTCTTTGAATATTCATGTTACCATCAAAGGTTGTTCTTGCTACAACATATTCATTTCCGTTACTGTAACGAACATAGTTTCTAAATAGGCCGGGTTTACTTGCGGTACTATCATTTGAGAAAGCGTCAATGCGATAAAGATAAAAACATTTACCTGCAGGTACAGTATAAATACTTGCTTGATTACGACCTACACCTGCTAATATTTTAGCATATGTTGTAACACCATTTGATATTGTAATAAGACCTACATTTGCTCCTGTGTTAGCAAAGATAACATCATTAATTCTAAAGAAACCTTTAGTTGTTACAGGTGCTGACGCACTATTACACGTTACTGTCTCAGATATTACATTGTAATTTATATCCAAACCAATAATGGTAACAGTACCACCATTGTCAGAAGCAGAGGCAGATGTTACAGTCATTGGCAATGCAGATGTTGGGTATGTATAAACCGTAGCATTTTCCCATAGCGGAATAAAAGATGTAGTTGTAGAAGCTTGCCAACCAAATATATTACGAACCTCATGGTTAAGTATTTGACTACGAGATACTTGTAATTCAAAAGGTTCGTTCTTACCTACTCTAGTTATTGACTGAGTTACTGACATTTAACCACTCCCACTCTTCTTCGTTGTAAGGTATCATTAGTACAACCTATTATGGCTACATTTAATACGACCACCTTTTTTAAAACCAATCTGTGAGGCTATGCTTTCACCTTTTTTATCTTCAGTTTTTTTAGCAGGTCCAAGATATTCTCTAGCTTTCCCACTATCATATACCTTGTACATACCCTTACCAATTTTTTTAATGGTGTATCCTTTATCCCCAGACATTAAAATTCTCCCGCCTTCATAGCTTCTGACAAAATCTTGGCTCTGCGTCCTACCTGCCTAGCCCATCTGGAATCTAACATTTCCAAAGATGCGGCCTCCCAATTTTGTTCATGTATTGCATTCCACATAAGTTTAAACTTACACAATCTAGGTACACCCATATTAAATGCCATGTCCATTAGTACTAACTGACGTACACTATCTAAATCTTCAACACATTTATGTACACGACATAACTCGTTCTCTACTATTGCAATGTCATTGAGGGCTAGATACCTTGCATCGGCTTCAGATATTCCATGTTCATAGATCACCTCCATACTAGGGATGTCAAGGTAATCTAGCTCCTCTTTACTGATACCACGGTCTTTTAAATTTCTACCTATGCCAATGGTATCAATTCCTAATGTATCTTGGTAGACAGTGAGTACTAATCCCTCATGATCTACAAGCTTATCTAAAAAGTGTGAACGATTGTATTTCATTATTTACACAAGTCCTCATACCTTGAAGAGTATAGTCTATGTTTAGACATATCACCTTCGTGGCTGTAACTAAAAATATTTTTTAAAAAGATAATTATTTTTTTCATTTAACTGTCCTTGATTCAGAAATCCTATGGTTGGATAATCCAGGGTTCTTACCTTCGTGGTTCATCCACACGGCAAAGGCTCCTGTCATTGCTCCTGTTACTACAGATACTAAACCAGCCTGTGCTGCAGTTGGATCTGGTAAGGTCATAAACCATTCGACTACTCGCCAACTCATTATAGTCATGACAAGCATCATTAATCTTGGTAATATTTTCCATTCTAAAATCTTCTCAGCAGCCATTAAAAATATCCACGCATTAGGTCTTTCAGTATATCATTAGTTTGATAACCTATCATACCACCTTGATTAAAGTGTGCATCTGCTGCACCGCCTCCACCTACGGCACCACCGCTAGTAGAACCAGAAGATGAAGAACTACTCCCACCAGAAGCTTCATCAGCTTCCTGTGCTTCAGCAGCAGCCATTCCAGCTAATTCACCCATTGCGTCCTCTGACATACCACCACCAGTATTAGGTGATGTTGTATCAGAAATTGCCTGTGATACTTGGCTTGCAATTGGGCTTAAATCCATAGTCATGCTTGCAATGTCAGGGCTAATCCCTGGAATATCTCCTAGACTTAAACCTTTGTTAGACATACCAGGTGTTCCTACAGAAGCTGTAGAGGGTGATGACATACCTCTTGGACCACCTGTTGCTGTAGATGCTGTAGCTTGGTTAGCCTGTGAAACAGACCCTGCAATACTAGGTGCATTAGCAGTAATACCAGATGAGTATCCTACAGGAGCAGCTACATTACCTTTATTCATACTCAAAGATTGTTGTGCCGCTGTATTAACAGCATCAAGAACATCTTGTTGTTGTTGTGGTGTTCCTTTTCTTGAGCTATAATCAATAGGCGCACCCTGATAATCCATTCTGCCTAGACCTTTATTAGCTGCAGCATTGAGAGCATCAACCCCAGGATTTCCAGTTGTACCTAGACTAGGAGAGTGGGCAGTAATACCGGATGCATAAGGAGTAGGAGCAGCTTGATTACCTTTATTCATAGCAATACTTTTATCTAACGGACTTTCTAAACCCAAAGCAGGTATTTCACCAAGAACCGTGCCAGCAAGGACTGATTCAATAGTATCCATAACCCCTAAGTCATGCTGCATTGATTGATATCCTGTATTTAACGCACCTAAAGCGGTCAAGCCCATACCAATTGCAGGGTTCGCACCAGCCGCAGTTCCTAAAGTTCCTACAGTACTTAAACCTTTTTGTGTTCCAGTAGGATTAGACTGGAATGCGTTTGACTGTTTTGCATTAGGATTTGTACCTCTGTTTACTGCACCTGCAATGCTAGATATACCTGTGTTAGGATTTCCTGGATCTGCCATTTTACTAGTCCTCTAATATCTTTGTTCCGTTTATTGACCGATAATAATTTAAAATATTATCATACGGTATAGGCGCACCAGAGTATGTCTGCGCCCTTCCATAATTAGGAATACCTGCTCTAAATCTATTTGCCCTAACATCAGATAAAAACTTCAGTGTGTCATCTGGTATTGTCTTAGAAGGGTTTCTAAAGTTTAAACCCTTGATAACCTCTGGAATATAATCATCACCAAACAAATCTTCAAATGATTCATTTATAGATTTTAATTCTTGATATCCCGCAAGCCTCTGTCTTTGAGACTTGTCATATGCATCATATATCTCTCTAGGTGTTGCATTAATATCATCTAAACCATCAGTAAATATTTTGTCTGATTGTTTTATTTTATTTATTGAAGGATTCAAAGCTGATTGAAGCCTAGCTGTTAAGTCTAATCGTTGATTACGTAAACCAAAGAATGCAGGTATTCCTACATCACCACCAAAGGCTTGATCACTACCCGAAATTGTAAAGTCTCCTGGACCTATACCTTCTGGAAGATTTTCACCATCACCAAACTCACCAATCAAAGGTGATACAAACTTA
>Ga0222719_10001428_pt1 | contig 23208 bp, 19 predicted proteins | sample C33_34DmetaG_FD_165039 | JGI IMG/M metagenome (GOLD analysis project Ga0222719, IMG submission 165039) | Estuarine water microbial communities from San Francisco Bay, California, United States - C33_34D | ecosystem: Environmental > Aquatic > Marine > Unclassified | place: USA: California...
ATTACTCATATTTATTACCTCTAAAACCTATACATTTCTATTTCGATTTGTGTTCTAACTGTCATCTGATACCACCTCGACTGTTTTAAAGTCTACGATGGCTACCTTGGGGTCGTTAAAGTCTCCCCACTCTGCCATAGATTTGACTGTGTCCTCACTAGGAACAAAGCCATATTCCATAGTGTCAACAATAAATGTTGTCTTGCCGTTCTCATCGGGCAATTGTTTGTCTGCAATTTGTATAGCTTCTACATAGCTATCTGCCTCGACAACGTAGGTAAAATCTACTTTAAATGTATACTGATTTTTCATTTTTCCTATCTGTATTTCTTTATTTTTTCTCATATTTTCTCTATAGGGGAAGAGTTTTTATATTGCTCAACTATTTTTAAATCGATTGCATATCTAATTGCCTGTCTCACTAAAGCTACAGGGATACCAGTAATTTCCGCACAAACTTTTACATCTTTAATGAAATTATCAGATCTCTGGGATATGTAAACTTCTTGAATACCCGTTGATAGCCACAATACTTTAGGGGTTATAAGATTTGATGGTATCGTAGAGCTTAGAGAAGACTCATAGAGCTTTACTTTTTTAACATCATCCCTAGATAAAATTTTATCTATTTTCATAGAAAAAATAGTCTTTATATCAAGTTCTTTACATACAAAGTGTCGCTTAGTACCTGAGATAATCTCCCAATTAAAAAGTTTGTTAGTTTCAGTGAATTGAGTTTTGGCTAATACTATTGGTTGAAGAAGCCCTGTTTGACCTATACTAGCTTTAAGTTTACTAATTTCTCTAGGATTTTTTGATAAATGCACATAATCTGGATTAAAACATTCTGATACATTTACATCTTCGTGTCTAATTATTTGTCTTAATTTTAAAATATCAATGACTTGATTTTCATTCAAATCAAATTTTTTATCTTTCATAATTACTAAATAGGGGAAAAGTTTTTTTATTTTGGTGTGGAAGTGTGATAAATTCTATATTTATTGAAAGGGTCACACACGTAAACTACTCTACTATAGAATTCAGCATCCTCTTGAGCGTTGATTAAGTAAAAATAAATTGTTTTACCTTTATCACAAAAACATTCTGTTTTATTTTTATAATTTAAATCGGTAAAATACTCTATTTCATTTCTTGAAGTGTTCGTTTCGCGAATTTTATACTTTTGATAATTTGTATTCATTTCATCTAGGTTCTTGTCGGCTGAACCTTCTTCTATTCTTTTATAGCCTTCAATAAAATCATTAAATTCTTTTTCTCTATCTGACAATTGTTAAAGGCTTACTTTCTGATAATTTGAAACTAAGATTGCATTCCCGATTCCAGTTCTTTCACTAAGTTGTTTTATGTATTTTGCCTTATCATGGCCTGCGTGTGCGGGAATTATAGTTTCTGGCATAATCATTTTTAACATTTTTTCATGATCTCTTAATCCTGCATGACCAGATGTATGAATATCTTTAATAATATTGAGATTTAAATCTATTAATTTATCTTCCAAGATTTTAAAAGATTTCTGATTTGTTTCTGTGGGGATTACTGAAGAAGAAAAAATTATAACATCTTTTTCTTGTGGTGTGAAGCCATAGAATCCATCAGCAATTTTTGACAAAACGGAACCTGATTCTCCCTGATGCCCTGTACATATTAAAAAATAATCGCCCCTGTTTTCTGATACTTCGCTTAACAACTTCGCAACATCATCTCTTCTTTTAACAATTTCTACTTCCCTAGATAGTTGAAGCTTTGAAAGCTTTTTTGAAATAGATGTATGTAGATCTAAGCTGCTGCCAATAAGACAAACTTTTCTACCTAAACTTTGCCCAGCCTCAATTAATGTTTTGAGTCTCACAACATGAGAGCTAAAAGTTGAAGAGAAAATTGTTTTTCCTTTGGCATCTAAGCCTTCTAGTGCATTGTAAAGCTCATCCTTAACATCTTGTTCAGAAGGTGTTTCAATATCATAATCTGCATACAAGGATTCCAGAATTAAACACTTAACACCTTTTTTGCCAAGTTCTTTGAGTCTTTTATAGTTAGGGGTCTCACCTATTTGCGGATGTTCATCAAATTTATAATCTACAGCGTACATAACAATTCCATAAGGAGTATGGATAGCCAAGATTGCAGAATCTGGAACTGAGTGAGTTACATTTATAAATTCAACAGTTATATTATCTGTCACTTGATAACTTGTATTCAACCCTACCTCGATTAAGTCAATACCCTTATTAGCAAACGTTCTGTCATATCTTTGATTTCTAAGGTCTTGTTTTATGAAAGCAATTGTATAAGGGGTGGCTATAACTGGTATATTTTTAAAAAATTTCATCCCAAAAGGAACTGCACCAACATGATCTAGGTGTGCATGTGAGGGAATTACAGCTTTAACATTTTTAAGATCTTTTTTTATAGAATAGTAATCTGGAACTGCATCGGACTTAAGCAACTCATCGTAAAATAACCTTCTTTGCCGACCATCATTTTTTTTAGTCTCTGCTTCCTGATACTTTACATAGTTTTCCATACTTAAGCCCATATCAAGTATCACAATCTCATTGTCTACTTTTATTGCGACACTGTTACCTTCAACTTTTGAATATCCGCCAATTGGGATAACTGATAAAGGCATTATAAATTACGGAAGTTTTCTAACTCAATAATGTGACAAGGCTCAGATCTGCTTTTCAGCTTTTCAACTAAATCGTAATCGTGGGTCAGGTAAATGATTTGATTTTTATCAGATAGCTTGAATAACTCATTAAAAAAATTGTCTTCTTTCTCATTATCTAGTTCTTCGGTACAGTCATCATAAATAAATGGAAATATAAAACCGTTTTTACTTGAAGCACTCTGAATAGCAAGTCGTAATGATAAAGCAATAGAGGCTATTTCACCATGACTGAACTCATCTGGATTACGTGTAAAGTCTCTTCTAGTATTGTTATACCCCATAGAAACCTGTTGAGTTTCCTCATCTAAATTAAATGAGGTAAATTGACTATTTATATTAGGTAATACTTCATTGACAGTTTTAATGAAATTAATGTTATCAATATCTGTTGAGTTCAATTGTTGAATTGCTAGAAAAATTCCTAAAACAATCGCAAGATACTCCTTTTTTAAATCTTGTATTTCTTCGACTAAAGAGAGTTCTTCATTTTTAAGATGTTCCATTACAAACTCAGGCTCTTTTTTTACATCTAATTCTGCTTTGGCAAGTTCACTTCTTTTATCATTTCTTTCTGTATCTAAATCATCTATCTTTTTACGTAATTGAGTTAGCTCATTACCTAGCACTTGGACAGTAATTGTTCCTTCTATTGAACCTTTTAATAAACTTTCTAATTCACTTTTCTCAAGGTCTTTGAACTGTGAATCTGAAGTTAATATTTTTATTTCTTCTATAAGAGTTATGAGTTTATATAAATCATTAAGAGCATCTAAGCCGTATTCTTTTAGTTTCTTGTCTCTAAGAGTTTCAAAGTGCTGAATGCTTTCATTGTGAAGCTTTATTGCAGCATTCAAATCATTGATTTCAGTTTCAAAGGACTTTTGATATTCAACTTGTTGATTATGATTATTAGAAGCTTTTTCAATATCTGAAAAATCAATGTCGTTTTTAAGATCAAATTTATATCCAAAATCTTGAGTTGCCTTTTTGAATTCATTTACCTTATCTTTTAAAGTTGCTTTTTTTTCTGGCAATTTACTCTCAGCAGAAGCTGCTTCTTTATGAACTTTGTAAATTTCGTCAAATGCTTCAATATAAGAATTGACATTTCCAGAAGTGATAATTTGGTATGGTATCTTTGATTCTTTGCAGAATTTATTGATATTTACTTCTAAAGAGTTGATTTCGCTTTCGATGCCTTCTCTCTTTGTTTCTAACCTTTGTAAGCTATCTATATTTGATTTGTGTTTAGAAATAATATCTAAATTTTTATCAATAGACACAAAATTACTTAAGGCTAATTTTTCATTATCAATTATTTGTTTCTTTAATTTGTTAATAACTGCTTTTGTTGCATCTTTGCTTAAGATTGTGCTTAAACTTTCTTTGTTTTGCTCAAAGCTAGTTTCTACCTCATCTATTATTTCCTTGATTTCAAGGGTGCTTTCATTGCCTTGTAGATTTTCTATATTTTTACGTAATTCATTAATTTCGAGTTGATTATTTTTTAATTCTTTGTCATTTTGAAAAAAACTATTGTTAAGTTTCGAGATTTTGGAGACTTGAGCTTTAGTAAGTTTACCTTCTTCCTCAGACATCAATTGATAAAGTGGTTTGGTCAAAAGGTCTAAATCATGCTTCATGTTCTCAAATAGTTCTTTTTTTTCATTCTTATCTTGTTCAAGTTGATTTATTTCGTCGTGTATCTGCCTGATATTATCAAATTGTATTTCTAGTGATTTAATGTTGACTTTTGCTAATGATTTTCCTTTTTTTGTTTTATTTATTTTTTCAAATCTAGAAGAGGCTGTTTCTAGAGCGCCTTTGGTTGTTTTATAGTTTTTCTCTTGTGATTCCAGAGACTTTATGTCATCAATTAATTTTTTGAAGGTGGTTTTTTTATATTTTGTTAATGAAAAATTACTAAGAATTTTTGAGTCAAAGTTTTTTGAAACCCTAGCAAAAGATTTTATCCAACGTTCTTTCCCTTCAAGTGTTCTAAACTGTGAACTTAACTCTTCATAACTTGTTTCAAGTAAGTCTAGATCATTTTGTAGATTTTCAATAGCATTAAGGTCTAATTCGGGGACTTCTTTAAGTTCTGCTTTTGCTCTTTGTATTTCATCCAATTTTTTATCCAGTTCTTCGTTTAGTTGTGTTAATGAGCTTTTATTTATTTTGCCTGATGCTCCAAATTTGATTAAATCTGTAATTCTTTTTAAATGCGTCTTAAGAGATTTTTCAATTAAATCATTGCCAGAGGTAGCTGATGAGATTAACTGCTGAAGTTGTTGTTGCCCATTCTGATCAAAATTAATGCTGTTGGATATATCACGAACCATAGAGCTATCAGTTATGAAATAATTTGAAGCGGCATATTTTAGGTGTTCACTATGCTCAAATAACTCTTTTGTTTTCTTGGGTATGGTGTTACTTATTTTCTCTAAAGAAAAATTGTGGATTGTATTGTCTAAATTAACTTCTAAATCAACCTCAACCCTTCCTGCCTCAGAAATTGTTTTGCCGTAATAATCAAAAAAAGGAGTGGATTTTCCAAAAAGTGTTAGAAAAATTGCTTTAACTAGACTAGTTTTTCCAACACCATTATTTGCATAGACTAAATTAAATCCTTCGTAGAAATCAATAGGATCAAACCTAAGATCGCCATACTTTTCAACGATTATTTTATTAATATTCATAACGATTCACCCCCATAGGGGATTCCATTTAAAATATTTTCGGCAACAGTCTTGGCGGTTTTAACCAAATCCTCATATTCATCACTACTGTCTTTAGCGCTTGTGGTCTCTGCTAGAAATGTTTCCTTGTTTCCTGCTTTGAAGTCTTGTTGATACTCTTTTTCTATTTCTTTACTTGCTTCCTCAAATATTAAATCTAGTAGCTCTTGTTTATCGAGATTTTCGTGTTGGTTAGTTAGATTTTCAACAATTCCAAAACTTGACTGAACGTCCTCTCCTTTAAGTTTTTGGGTGTCAATTTGGATAACCTGAAGGTTATCAGAGCTTGTTTCTCTTATAAGTTTTTTAGATTCAATCGAAGAAGATATTATTCTTTTAACTTCTGAATTGTTTCCGGTTATTGTCAATTTTATTAAATTTAATATACTGCTGTTTTCCCACTGGATATCTGTACATTTGTCCAAAACTTTACTCTTAAAGTATCCCCAATTATCTTTTGCGGTTACGCTTAAATTTATTTCAAGAAACCTTGCATCATCTAATTCAATAAATGAATGCTCAAATTTTCCATTATTCACTGAGACCATTACACAGCCTTTTTCATTCATTTCAGCGGACTTAGTATTTAAACCTTGAGGATTGCCTGAATAAATCACCTCAGGCATACTTTCAATAGGTGTAGACCGTAAATGTATATGTCCAAATGCCCAATAATCATAATTTAATGGTGAGAGGAGTGACTTACTTGTAGGTGCATAGGGATTTCTGTCAGGATCATTTGGACTAGAACCTTTACAGTCGGTATGGAGCAAACCAATATTAAAAATGTTGTTTTTTTTCTTTGGAAAATCTTTTACTAAAGCTTTGTGTACATGCTGTTCTTCAAAGCTCTGGCCGTGTACTACAACATTACATAAATCATCTTCAAAGCTTTCTGATTTTTTATCGTCAAAGACATATACTCCTTTGGGAAGTTTATTATTTTTAAAGTCTGATAATAGATCAGAATCGCCTAGGGTATAGTTCATTCTGTCATGGTTACCAAGCGTAATGTAAACCCTTATTTTATTTCTGCTTAACTCTGCAAGCCTTTTATAAAATTCTGTATACAATTCTCCAGAATTTGTATGCTTATCAAACACGTCACCTGCAATAACGATAAAGTCTACTTTGTTTTCAACAGCAACGGAAACAAGGTTCTTTAATGCAGTGAGTGGAGCTTGAAAAGCCCGTTTAATTAATTCATCTTTAAGTCGAAAATATCTTGAATCTATATTTGAACTAGATTTGTCACCTATAGATATATTTCTTCCTAAGTGAAGGTCTGCAGTATGAATAAATGTAAAGGATGTTTTTTTCTCAGCCATAGGTTCTTATTTTAACTTTTATTACCTTTCTGTGACAATATATCTTTATGAAAATTTTCTCATCTTTAAAATTTTCCATATTAGTTATATCAAAGTCCTAAAAGGAAAATCTTTTTATTGCTAGCTTCCATCTCCTAGCTCTTTCAATTCCTGTTCAGGGTAATCCATTGTTTGATTCGAAAGAAAATTGAGAAAAGAGATCGATGGAACTCTAATTTCACGTAAATCTTTAACAGCTCTAATTTTTCCATCTCTTACAAGCTCTTCAACAACTATATCAGAAACTCTTAAAATCTCTGCCATATCCTGGACAGTTAAGACAATTGGTATGTTGTGAACATTTGCTGTTTGTATATTAAATTCGAACAAAAATACTCCTTATGATTTCGTATACTTATCTGAATAGGGGAAGAGTTTTAATAATTAATCAAATTTGTATTTATTTACTAGGTTGAGTAAATCAAGTGATTGCTTAATGTTTAAAACCATAAAGCCCTGTACAACAAAGTTTTCCTTGTATCCTAGAGTTTCATTAACTATATGCTGAGGAATTGAAGTTTCTTTAACTTCAGAACATGCAAACATGTATTTGTAGGAACTCTCTGATACCTCATCTCTACCCCAGAAATGATCTGAGAGAGGCTGATTAATTAATTTATACTCTACAAAACCATATGAAAAAGCAAACTTATTGGCAAAAAATAAGGCTAATGATTTATGTGGAATTTCACTCCATTTTTTTTCACCGCTTTTTGTTCCCCAGAAAAAAAATTCATCTCCAATGTTTTTAAGATCATTATATTGATTTACTAATAAATAACTCTTTATGGATTCGATTGAGTTTTGCTTGTCCATTGTTTTAGAAAAGTTTCTTTGAGAAACAGGGTTTGCACAAGGGAAAAGTATTACTTTTTCAGGAGAAAACCCTTTTTCATTATTTCCTTTCAACCTCTTTTGATATGCAATTAGTTCCTTGATTGTTTTTTCACCTATATTTGGTATAAAATTCAAGTCTTGCTCACTGAGATGAATCAAATCATCTTCATAAATTAAATTTTGTTTTTTTAATGCGTTCTGTGCTCTTACAGATAATTCATAGAACTTTATTTCACCCTCTTTTGTTGCCTCTAATTTAATTCCTAAGTTCTCTAATGTTCTAATTAATGCATCAACAACTTTTTTTGAACTATTTTCCATTTGACGGAAATCTTCTATGGTCATTTTTGAAATATCTGAAAAATATTCAATTTTATTAATTTTCAGAAATTTTATTACATTTTTAGGGAAAAATACAAAAGGTAATTTATCATTTTCTAAGTCTTCGTCTTTAAAGTAATATCTAATTTTTTCTATAGCGTCATTTATTATTTGCCGTATTCGTTCCCGTGTAAGTTTATAATCTAATCCTATTTCGTCCAGCGTCAGTCCATATTCAAACTTTTCATCAAGTAAGCCAAATCGTTTATTTATAATATCAGCTTCTCTTGCTTCTAAATATTCTATCGCTGAATTTAAACGAAGACGGTCATCATAACTCGGTTCAATTATTATTTCTGAACCAACTATTTCTGTAAACAATTTATTAAGACCAATGTTATGAAAGTGCTTTTCCTCCATAATTTCTTTTTTTTCTAATGATTTATTGACCTTTTCCTTAACAATAGGCTCTAACTCTTTATAAATTTCATCGTATGAAGGATATCTATCCAGAGAAATTTTTAAATCTCTCGCTTTTTCATCAATTATTTGTAATCCTACAGTAAATCCCCATTCATCATCGAGTCTTTTTTGTATTATTTTACTTCTAGCTCTTGAAGATGCTTGAAATATCCACCAAGCTGAATAAGTTCCAAAAGTATAGTCAGTTGTATAGTCAAACTTTTCAACAGCTCTACAAAACTGCGTAATCATCATTTTATAAAAATAACGTAATTCTTCATCATATAAAGGTTCTGTTTGCAGAACTGCGAAGACTACTTTTCGAATAAGCTTTATATTCATAGTTGCAATTTCAATTACTTTTCTTTGGTATTCTTCATCTTCTAGGTGCGAAAGTTCTTCAAAAAGAATTTTGTTCTGCTCCTTGTTTGATTCTGGCAATTGCGAAATATAGTCAAAGAACTCATTAGGTTCTATATGTAAATTTCCCTCCATATCAAATAAACCTTGTTTTAAATCTTCCTCTTCCAAACTCCATTCAATCTCTTCACCATCAATATGAGTTAAATATAAGTCACCTCCAGGCTTTACAAGAAAAAATATGTGGCCTTCACTCTTGAGCTCTAACAATGTTTTTACAACTATTTCTTTTTGTGTTTCAAATTTTAAAGCTATTGAATCTGTTCTAATCACAGGATCATCTTGCTTGGAAACCTCTTTAAGGAGTTCTGATTTAAAGGAAGAGGACATCAGACATTAGTTTTTTTGAAGAAATTGCTTCTATATCTAATTTATTTTTAATTAATATTGCTAAATCATCTGCTCTTGTATCTGGATTTGCTCTAATGGAGTCAGTAATTACTAGTTCTGGATTTACATTTTTAATATATTTATCAATAGAGTTACCTGTATCATGTTCAGATAATGCCACGTGGTATCCCTCGTTTAATCTTTGAGATTTTGTTAGTGGGTCATCATAGCCGGAAGGATTGTACTCACACACAAATGTTGGTAAATGGTTATTTTGTATATCTTCAATGCTTGAAAATAAAGCAATTCTTGAATTATCTACCTCTAAACTCCACGTGTCATCCTTATCGTCTTTTAAATTCAAGACGTTAGGTTGCTTATACATAAATTCTTTATAGACATTACAAAAATGTTTAATTTTACTCGCATGAGACTTTGATTGGCCTCCAGCTAAAACTTCTGGAAACTTATCCCAAATTTCAAATCCAAAAATATTTTTCCTTATTCCTAAGTTATGCAGTGTTGATTGCAATAAACCAGAATGGGCTACGATGTTTATTCCATATCCCTTATTGATAAACTCAAGCATTTTTTGAGCAAGTGCATCGAAAGCATCTTCTTTTGTGTATCTTCTTTTATCTTCAAAACTTGCATAGGTAGCATCTAGAACAAGGACATCTACGTCTATCGGCTTCTCAATATTTCTTCCTATGTCTCCAGAATATCCAATTGAATACTCTAAATTAGGATCAACAACTTTTACCTGTGTTGAGCCAAGCATATGATTTGCATCAAGAAACTCTACCTCAACACTTCCCGCATTTTCAAAAACTTTTGGAGCATTATACTCTAGAGATTTATACCTATGACTGGTTCGTAAATTTAAATTTGTATAGCCCATTAATTCTCTTGTTGCCTCTGTCATAATAACTTCTGCACCAGAATTTCCGAGAGATTCGCTTATTTGTGATTCTCGTGCATGATCTGTATGTGCATGAGTAATGATGTGTAGATTTTGTTCTCTTGTAATAGGGCCGTCTATTACAACGTTGTCTCCAACTTCTATTCCACCTGATTGATGAAACGCAATTGATTTTTCTATATTTTTAATCATTTTTCAATAAAATCTTTTCAATTTTCATATCAATATCATCCTTGAAATCTTTGAGAAGCCTTCCTCCAGAAATCGTAAGTGAATATGTTGTTTCACTGCATTGAGCCTGAACTATATTTTTATTGTTTTCTTTTAAAAGAGTTTTAATGTCCTGAGATTCTAGAGCTTTATAAAATAGTTTTTTTCCATCACTTTCAGACATAATTTCCCTTACTTTGGGATTTAAAAAGAAAGCTATTAGCGTTGTAACTACCGGTCTATTTTTTCTTTCCTTAAATTCTTTTAAAACTTCTGCAAATGATAGCCCGCTTCTGTCCATCCTCTGCTTCATACCCTCTAAATCATATCTGTCGAACTGATAGTCAACTGTAGCAACTGCTAAATCTTCTTGAAACCTTTTGTCGAACTTAACAAGTATTCTTGCAGTATCAAAAGTAATATAACCTATGCCTCTTTTGTAAAGAGGCTGTTCATCAAAAACAATTAATTGAGTAATGTTTTCATTACAATTTTTATAAATATTTATTAAATCATTAATGCTTTTCGTATATCCATATTGAAAATAGTCTGTAAGTTCTTGAACTGAATTTCCACTATCTATGCATCTTGTTAATAGCTTTCCAACTTCTACTGGTGAAATTTCAGGTTTAAATCCAGTATTTTTGTAATTTACAGATCTTGACAGACTTAGTTCTTCCTTTGGAGTTATTCCTTTTAGAGTCAAAATTTAATAGCCTTCAGTATCCAACCTAGAAGTGATGGATGCAAATGCCCACTCAACAGGAGTTAAGCCTTCACTGGTTGAAGCTAATTCAATTCTGTCAAACGTTCTTTGTGGAAAATCAATCTTGATAGTCTTACCTTTAGTTTTTTCAATTGTTATTGCGGACTCTTTCCACTGTTCTAATGTTCCACCAGGATTTTGCTTAGCAGCAGCAAGTGTAGCTCCTCTAAGTTTATTGTCTTGAGCCGCATAATAATCAACGAACTCTTGTGTTTTCTTTTCGTCGACTGTTATACCATCAGATTTTCTACAAATGTTCAGAATGTCAATAGCTTGAGATTTAGGGACTCTCTTTTCCTGGGCATATCTATACATTTTTTCACCATTTTTAAGATTTTTTACAAGCTCCACTCTTATCGCGTCTTTAACAACACTGAGTGGAATTCCTGTTTTTTCAGCGCACATCTGTGCGTCTTTTCCAAGATTTCCAGATCCAAAAGTTAAATAGATTTCTTCTATTGCATTCCAGACCTCTTTAGTCTGCATATCAACCCTAATTAGGTTCTCAATAACACTTAGAGCTTTTCCTTCTCCTGGAGAGATAACTTCATCTAGTACCATTGCAGGAATAATTTCAAGTCCAAGTGATTCAAAAGCGTAATGTCGTCTTTGACCCCAAACAATTTCCCATTTGTATAGGTCACTGCCTTCAGTCACTTCTGATCTGGCTACACCAATAGGCTGAATTAGCCCTGAAACTTCAATACTGTCTTTCAAATCATCAATATTGACACCGATGTTTTTATTTCTTACTTGAAATGTACCATTTGTACATTCTGAAACTTTTACTTCACCATATTTAAATTTTCCTCTAAATTGTGATAAATCTACTGCTTGTTTTTTTGCCATTTTCATATCTCCTTATATGTCCTTTATAGGGGAAAAGTTATTAAATTTCCAGTATTTCGTTTAATTTTAATTTATTTCTTACTTCAACAGCACCTTCAATTACATCATCAAAAATGTCTGATTTTTCTTGTAAGAGCTGGTTTATCCTTTCTTCTATAGTATTTTGTATTATAAATTTAATTGCATGAACCGGCTCTGTTCTCCCCATCCTATGAGCTCTTGCAATAGCCTGGTTTTCAACAGCCGGGTTCCACCAACGATCGAATAATATAACCGTTGATGCTTCTTGTAAATTTAAACCTACAGAACCTGCTTGGAGAGACATTAAAAGTACAGCACTTCCTGGATAGTTTTTGAAATTATGCAAAATATCATCTTTTTCTTTCTTGTTATATCCACCATGATATAGAAAGACATTGTCAGCATTTAATGAACTGTCAATTTTCTCAAGAGTTTTTACATATTGAGAGAACACAATAGATTTTTCATTTTTTTGATCTAACTCTTCTAAAACATCTTGTAACCTGTCTAGTTTTGAGGATTTTAGATTTTCTGAAAAATTACATATTTTTTTTAGTGCTGTAATGACTTCAAGAGGATTCTTTTCTCTTCGTGAATCAAAAACCATGTCATATTCTTTTTGTTGCTCTGCAGAAAGGTTAATAAAAAAGTCTTGCTCAATAAGTTCAGGTAGCTCTGTTAACACTTCTTTCTTCAACCTTCTCAACATATATGGTGCAATAATATTTTTAATATCTAGCAAGCCCATCCCTTTTTTTATTGTTTTCCTTTTTAGAAATGAAAATAGAGTGACTATATCACTTTCATTATTTTCAAGGGGTGTTCCTGTTAGCACCCATGCGGACTTTTTCTGTATTAAGTTACAAGCTAAAGTTGTTTGAGAATTAGAGTTTTTAATTTTCTGAGCTTCATCAAGAATTACAATATCGAACTCAGGATACTGTAATATTTCGTTACCCGATCGTAAACCCTGGTCCGAATAAGCAATACGAATCTGGTCATAGGTTGCTAATGTAAATCCTCTATTTCTCTGGAGAAGAATTGCTCTATTCGCACTATCTCCTTCGAGCAAAGTTAAGGGTACGTCTGGAAACCATACATTAAACTCTTTCTGCCAATTGGTGATAAGAGAGTTTGGAACAATAATTAGGCATTTAAATATGCCTTCCTGTGTATATTTGTGTTTTAAAGCTGCAATTACCTGTATTGTCTTTCCAAGACCCATATCATCAGCTAACAACCCGTGGCTAGAAGTTAAAAGAAATTTAACCCCCTCCTCTTGATAAGGACGAAGTTCAAATGGTAAATCTAGTTCAGTAAAGTTCAAAATTATTCTTCTTCTGAATAAATACGAGCTTTTAGTATGTTTGAAAGTTCTTCTTGGGTATTGTCAAAAAACCCTTTTGGCCATAGTTCTTCTGAAGATCCATCAAAAATTATATCACCATTTTTATCGAGAATAGCTTGTCTGTACTCAGAATTTCCTTCTGAGTTTTGTTCAGCAAATATGATATTTATTTTAGGCTCTAAAAAATGACGAACTTCATCATCTACTTTAGAATATTTGTCCATACTCAAGGAAGATGCCACCCATTTACTATCTTTTAATTTTCTCCAGCTTTTCTTATGAGCTTTTCTGAGACGTATGCGATCTATGATATTAGGTGAATGAGTTTCAATAATTATTTGTCGACCACTAGCCGCCATAGCAAGTAAAAAGTCTGCGAGGTAAGCCTGTGCTGAAGGATGGAGATTTGATTCGGGTTCTTCAATGCATACAACTTCTTCTGGTTTAGCTAGTAAACATATTGCAATCACAGGTAGTACCTGCGAAACGCCTGAACCTACTTCGAAGATATTTCTTGATTCACTGTCTTTACCTTGAACTTTTAGCATCGGAGTAGGGCCATCCATAACACTTTCTACCTGAGAAATTTCCATTTCAAGGTAGGATACCCATGAATTAAAAGCATCTTCAAAATCACTATATCCTAAAAAATGCCAATCAAGCTCTTCATAACTCCTATCGAAAGGTGGCTTTGAAGAGCTTGAGGGATATAAAAAAGGATCTACAAGTTCATCCGAACTTGTAAACATCAAGTTCGGAAGGAGCCCTCCAAACTTTCCAACAGTTAAATTTTCACTAAATGCTCCTGCTTGCTCCTGTAAAGATGGATTTCTACCATTATTTAAAAATTTTATATCTTTGGATAATTCTGCCACAGAGATAGATTTTGATTTGTAGCCAACTAACGGAGTAAATAAGGTATCAACAAAAGTAACTAATTTCTCCAGCTTCTTTGAATCAACTTTTTTGGATTGTTCATCTCTTTCAGTATTTATTTCTTCAAGCTGAAGAAGAAGTTTAGATTTGTCTTTTTCTATTATTTTTAAGTCTTCCTCATAAGAAATTATTTTATCCTCAGTCTGAAAACGTGCTTTTTCAACAAACTGAAGATCTTTATTATGTTTATTTCTATCTTCACTACTTAAATCCCTTGATAAAATTTCTTTATACTTTCCAAAATCTTTCCTTATCACTTTTAATTCATGTTTAAGATTTTCTAAATTATTTTTATATTTTTTTTCTCTTTGGTTAATATCATTTATTCTTTCTCTTAATGAGTCAGCAATTTTTTTAGTTGTTAAAAACGACTTTGCTTGTTTTCCATAGTCAACTTTTTTAGAATCATCCTTAAGTAAACTTCCAAAGAAAAGAAGCCTCTTATCAGCAGTGCCCGAAGTATCGTAGATTGTTTTTTCACTTAATTTTTCAGAAAGAAAGTTTTTTAAAGAAATTAACATAAAATTTTCTGTATCTAAACCCCTTAAGTTAACGTGTGGCTGTAGTGTGTAATCATTTGGTGTTAACTCTTTTTGTTCCTGTGGAGTAGTCAGTGCGTATACGTGCTCTGCTATTGGATTAAACTCACAGGCTAAAATAATTTCATTACTCTCAATCTCTTTTTTTTGTAAGCCCTCAGGGGGATAAGGATCATAATTTCCATCTGCAGGACAAATACAAAACATCTGTTCACCTTTAATTATCCATTTAAGATAAGCTTTATCCCAAGCTGTATAACCTATAGCCTTAGCTGCTTTAGCAAGCATATTCTGCAGATCAATAATTGATTGTACCGGTCTTTCAAGTACCGATTTTGAAGGACCCTCTTGAGTTAACATATCATTATCAGACACAAGCTCATCGATATGCTTGTTTAAATCAATTGCATTTTTTGAATTCATTAAGTTGTTTAAATAATAAATAAACATCAGTACACACTGGGCATGACCTGCTCTCTTCTCAGCATGTTTATCAGCTTTATCTTTATATTTTGTTGTATTATTTATTAATTTTGTTAATTTTTTAAACTCATTAAAAACATCTTTAGGTAATTGCTCCCTTAAAACTTCCAAAAATTGCAAATTAAGACCTTCTTCATGGGGATATTTTGAATATGGGCCCATAAATGAACGTTCTAATTTTTCTAGTTCTTTTTTAGACATATTTATGGGAATGTTTTGGTTAAGGTAATCCAACAGTTGTTTGTCGTAATTTTTCTTGTATATATTTGAAATTAATTGAAATAAATCTTCATAAAACTCAGAAGTTGGAAAATAAGTATCATCTGAAGTAAGATTTTTAGTTAAATCACCTTCTTTATCTAAATCTTTATTGTGAGACTTGTGAACATAATCAAAAAAGAAATTAACAAAATAATGTTCGTATCCTGTTGACTCTAAAATTTCAAAAGGATTTTTTTGAAACATAAGTCTTTCACCTTTTTTATTGATAATCAACGCTTCTTCACGTCTTGAATCTGGTTCTTGTGTCTGAATTAATTTTTTGATTGGGTCAATAAGGTCTTCAAATGATGGGTCATAACTCCATAGAGTGTGCAAGCTTTCATCTTTGTTATGTTTCAAAGTATCTGGAAAGTAATCTTTTGCAAATTTTCTAGTATTTTTTGGATCAAAAATACCAAGCGAATAACCATTTATGTACTTTCTTCTTAATTCTGTTAAATCAGCATCTGTTTCGTCACTGTAAATGGAGTAAAATTGTTCATACTCTTCCGTTTTATCTAACCATTCGTTGTTAATTTTTATGTTTTTTAAACGTGCAATTTCTCCTTTTTGGGAGGCTTTTTCTAAATCTATTTGAATTTCATTATGTTGACCTACGATTGGATTGTACTTGCTAAATAACTGGTTTTCGTATTCTATTCCCAAAGATACTCCATTAGAAGATTTAGAATTTTTGATAGCATCATATCTAAGGTTTTCAGTTATAAAGTCAGGGTGGTATACATTCAATCCTGGTGCTGAAAATTGATTCAGTCCTCTGGTTGTTTCAACTCTATTTAACCACTGGGTAACATATTTAATCGATTGGATAAGTGAACTTTTTCCAGATGAATTTTTACCAGTAATTACAGTTAGATCGCCTAAATGAATATTTGCACTTACAATCCCTTTAAAGTTCTTTATATTTAATTTTTTAATTTTCATTGTAAAAATCTATTCCTATATTTACTTCAGTATTGTCGTTTGAGTTAACAAGAACAAGCTCGTTTTTTTCTTCTAATTCTACATCTGAAGCTATTACTAAATTCTCTTTGAATGTTGAATGGAGTTTAAATATATGATTTAAATATGGTTGTTGTATTTCTTCAAAAGGAAGGTTTTTATAGTTAATTTTTTCGTGCCTTTTTTTCATTTTTTCAAGTCCTTGTACGATCTGTACATCAAATATGTTTCTTTCAAAATTAACTTCGCCTGTAGAAAGCCACTCAAGTGCTTCTTTTGAAATAAGTGATGCCTCAAATTCTTTAATTTTTCTTCGTCTGAATCTTTTGTTGCTTTCCGCAAATACTGGATTGCCTCTTCTAAATTTGAATGTATTGCCTAGTTCAATCTGCTCAATATATTCTTTATTAATTCTTCCAATTTTATGAAGAAATCTTGCATCCTCCTCAAACAATACTCCATCCAAATCTTCATAGACTACTATGTCATAACTTAAATTAGAGTGAACTTTTTTTTGAATAAATAAATCAAGATCTGTTGCGTAGCTTAATTCTGAATCAGCGAGTACAAATTCTACATATCGAATTCCTTTTTGCTCTTTAATTGAAGTAATCACAATCATGGCATATCCGTCATCTGTTAGGTTTGATTTTGTAAGCCAAATGTCGCCAACCTCTCTCCACCTATTAAGTTTTTTAGGAAAATTAGGATTTTCAAAGTTTAACCAAGCAGCCCTTGGAACTTTTAAATTTTTATGTTCGAAGTAACGCCTAAATTCACTGTCAATATTATTTGCCATAGTTGAATTAGATTTATTGAGCTGGGAGTGTTCATAGAATATATGTCCATTTCTATGCCCCCAATCATATGGATGCCAATAATAATCCTCTGGCATATATTTTTTATACTCAATAAATTTTTGATCGGATGCTGGAAATAACGTATCCAGATGGTTATATAGAACAATCTCCTGATCGGTAGGTTCAAATAATGATTCTATATTGTTCGTAAAAGAGTCACTCTTCACTATTTTCTCCCTCCTTAGTAATTTCTACATCAAAATCTTTATAAAACTCTTCCAGAAAAATATCATTAACTAATAGTTCTAAATTGTTTTTCTCATCAGCTGGATACGATACAAAAACTTTTTTTAGAATTTTTTCTCTGCTTTCAGACAAAGTATCTTTAGACAAGTCAGTATTATAAAAATCTTGTAGTAAATTTTTTTCTAAAAATTTAATTAACTTATTTGTTGTCATACCAAGCTTTATAGGGGGAAAGTTTAAAAATCTTGATTCGTTTTTTATTAGAATTCTATATTTTTCCCTTTCAGAAGATGAGGGTATTCCTCTAGTTAACCTATCCAATTCACTTTGAATTCGTGATAAAAGTTCAATAAAACCTGATGAAAATAGAAGAATCTCTTTTTCTTCATACTCTAATGAGTCTATTAATTCTAAAACTTCGCTTCTAAGAGACATAGCGTCAAGATCACTGGTGTCATGTGGGTCTTGAATAGTAGAAAAAATATCAGTTTCCTCGTCATCTTCAACAGTGATATTCGAGATAGTTCTATAGGTTCCTGTATAATCCTCGAGCACTTCTGAAATGATGTCGTAAATATGTTGTTCTGTCAAAGTTAGTTTTTTTTCTTTAAATAAAAAAGGGATTATATTTTCTTTAAGCTTTTCTGTTCTAAAAATTTGTGGAGCATTGAAAACTCTGTCAGTATTTTCCTCTGTTTCCATATTTTGTTCCAATGTGACTACATCTAAACCTTGAATTAAAGTGTGAAATCTTCTCATCTCATGAGCAATATTTTTTAGATTTAAAAGTTCTTCATTCGATGCTTCTGACCTTGATTTATTGAAAGCATATATCTGGTTATCAGAATCCGTTGTGCTGAATATTTTTATGCCTTCTGAATCATCTGTAACAATCCAGGATAGATCTTCTATTGTGTTTATCAACCTCTCTCTAAACGCCGGATGTAAAAGTTCTAACTTAGCTACTTCTCTTTTCTCTGACCAGTCTTTTATATGCCGTACGAGATTTTGCTTAAGAGTTCCATCAAACTTTACCCTTTTATCTTTTTCGGTAGTTGCTGACTTGGCGTGGTCTATAACTTTTTGTAATGAAGGCATTCTTGTTGACGCTGCCATTTCAAGTAACTTAAAAAGAACTTGTTCAATAGCTTTTCTGTCTTTGAAGTCAGAGCTAGGAATATCTTTATCTTCTATATATCTTTCAATATCTGAGAATGATTCAAAGGGTTTATAATGCAACCCTGACATATGAGGTTTATCTGTAGAATTTCTAGCTTCAAAAAATTCTTCGGTCTGCAAAGTTTTTTTATAGATATCAGATCTAAATTGTTTTTCAACAAAATAAATAAGACTTAAGTTATTAAATATAACGGCATACTGAAGATTTTTGACATCTGTATTTCTTGAAAGCCTCCTAGCTCTAATTGCCTCAGGCGAATTAGGTTTAAGGTTGGGGTTTTGTGCTAAATTTGAATTTAATGATTTTTGGATTGAATCTAAAGTGCTATATTTAGTATCCACGATTGACGTAAGTTCATCAGACATTTGTGAAAAATTAATTTCATACGTATCAGTCATACACTTTTCCTAATGATTTGAAGTGTTTAATTATTTTTTCAGATTCTGGATCGTAACAAATAAATTCCGCTGAGGAAGAGTCCAATTCTTTTAAAAACTTTTTAGGGAGCTTTTGGCTTTGTGGAAGGGTTCCTTTATAAAGTCCAGGTTTATTGAGCTTGCAATAGTTATGGTTATTGTCAATCTCGACATGCGGTCTTAGTTGAACAAAGTCATTAGGCTTTCTATTAAGCCCCTCTTCTTTTAATGAAGATCTGTTAACAATTTCAACTTTTCCTGAGTTTCCTCTTTTTTGGTAATTTTTTAAAAAAATCCAAAAATGTTTATTTACTTTTTTCCCTTTAGTTTTGTCTTTGAATTTATTTGTTAAAAAATAAGGGGCGTTGTTATTTTTGTCTTTAACAAAATTTACGGCTATATCATCGCTCATTTCAAAAACAAAACCCTTGCTTATAACTTTGTTGTACGGGTTTTCTGAATTGTGGAGTTCGTATGCTTTATTAAAAGCATCGCCTAATGTTGCCATTACTTATTTTCGCAAATAAAATTACTATTTTCAAATTTATTTCTTAATTAAGTTTTTTTTAAATTAATGGAAATACAGAGACTTTAGAAGAGTATATAAAATTATTATAGTTTTGGAAAATGCTATCTAGATGAATTTCCATCTCCTTTATCTGTTTTGCACTCAAAGATATTTGTGATAGAAAAGTAAACATTACAGTTCTGGTGTTTTCATTTATATCTTTGAAATTTTTATTTACTTCATTATATTTCAATTCACTTTTAGAGATTACTTTTAAACTTTTTTCTTGGTTTTCTGAATTAATAAAAATTGATTCATTATGAAATTTTTTTGTTTCAATATTTATCAATTGAATTTGGTAGTTGTTGTTTATTTCATATTCTTTTAAAAATTCGAAATATTCTTGTTTTTTTTCAATATCTTCTGGAAATTTAATATCATTCATATCGAAATTAGCTTTGTGGTAATCTAAGTTATGTAGATGCTTAAATTCATCTGAAATTCTTATATAAGTAAACAGCTTGTCTAATAATTTAGCCGGAGTTAGCATATTTTCGTCTGACCACCTTGTTGAAACAAAAATTCCTTTATCTCCTAATAGCTTTCTTTTTAATTTATTTTCATTTCCAGAAGCAAAATGATAATAAGTTTCAGGTTGGTAAAAAACTAATAAGTCTAAATTTTTACATTTACGTTCAACTTGAGGTGAGGTTTTCGTTTCTTCAGATTGCAATATTATTGGCTTCATTCCTGCATTTCGTATGAATTTTTCTAACTTTTCAATATGCTTTTTTTCTTTTCTAGCAATAACAGCACAACGGCCTTTAAGCTTTATAGGTTCTGACTCTCTTGATTTGTAGCCCTCGTATAAAACTTCTTTTGAGTTATTAATGTCTTTGAAAAATTTTTCAGTCAAATCTATCATGTTAAAAATTCCTCAAAAAATTCTTTTGTTGAAATAATTGATAAAGCAGATGTAGCTCTTGAAGCTGCTACATAAAGATAATTTTTCGTTCTTGACTCATTGATTGTTGCTGGAAAAACTGATTTGTCTGGAACAACAAGAATAACTACATCATTTTCTAAACCAGTATATCTCCGGACAGATTCGACAGTGACCCCATCAAAAATGTATTGTTTAATTTCTTCAGAATTTTCAATAATTTTTTTTGTGTCGCTGTTTATACATAAGACTGTGACTTGATCAGTTAGTATTCCATTTTTTTTGTAAACATCTATTTCAGATATCAAATTAGTAATTATTTCATCATTATTATTTACAACACACTGGTTTATGTTCTGTATTGAAGTTCCAAGGCACGATTGTTCAGATAAATCGACCAATTTCTCTAGAAAAGAATATATCTCTATAGAATTTCGATAATTTACTGATAACTCTTTTATTTCATTGAGCCATGGCATAAGATTTTTGGTTCCATAAACATCCTGGAGTGGATCTCCAAACAATGCGAAAGTTCCGATATCTTGATTTTTTAAACCCAATGTTAAATTAGACAACCACCAGGTTGGGAAGAGTTGCATTTCATCAATAATTATTGTGTCATATAGGTTTTTGTTATCAATATGAATAGATTGCACATAAAACGATGCTAACTTTTCTTCATACCAATCTGCAGTAAGGCCATAATCAATAGAGTGTCCTTGACTCTCATGTGAAAGTAAGTAGCTAGCTGCTTTATATAGATTGATGTGCCTTTTTGTTTCAGCATTTGGAATATTATTTGACGCATCTATCAAAACTTTAGAAAAATAAGAATGAGCTGTAAAAACATCAACTGTTGTTTCTCTTAAAATGTCTTTAATAAAATTGGCTAGCTTAATATTGTAAGTCAAGAAAAGAACTTTTTTGTTTTCTTGACTATGTTTTTTTGCAAGTGAGGTAGCTAAAATTGTTTTCCCTGTTCCTGCAGGTCCTATGACACCTATTTTTTTACCGTCAAGTGAGGGCATGTAAATATCTCTTTGTTTATTATCTAGTTTCTCTATTAAGTCTTCAAATGATTTAAATTTTAAATTTGAAGGAAGATCTTGTGTTAGGGCAATTAGTTTATCATTGTCGACCTTAACAAATTCCTTAATATTTACTTCATCTACATTATTTATATAAGAGATTCTAAAATTATTTTGAAAAGATTCTAAATAAGTTTGATATGAAGAATCACTATATCCGATGAGATGATTCATTATTGGTTCTGTGTTGTTTAAATAGGCAGAAAATAAGTTATTTATATCATGGAGTGTTTCACCTAAGTCTTCTGTGTCTATATTCTTATTGGTTGAAATGTGTGTAAGCGAAATAAGCCCATCTTCAAAATTTAAAATAGTTTGTAATTGAGAATTTAAATGGGTACAGTCTAAACCAAGAAGACTGCTTAATCTAAATAATACATTTGTAACTTGCATATGTTTTTCTTACTTTTTAATGTTAGTTTGTTTAAAGCAAATTTTAAAACATTTTTGGCTTGAGTAAAACAAATATTCAGGAGATAGAAATTATGTCTTGTGTGTAGGTGCAATAATTACAATTTTTAGTAAAGTCAGGGATATTATGCTGATCAAGTAACTTCTTCATTTCACGAATCGTACTTTCTATCCAGCTTTCTTCACCTCTGTATTCAAGAACAGAGACCTTAAAATGAACTTTATTTTCAAAAGCAGCCCTTTGTTTATCACCATTACAATAGACAAAATAACCGATGTCTGATACATCAAGTTTATTTTTACGAAGTAGCCACTGATAAAAATCCATCTGCCTTCGATATCCCTGCTGCCAATCAGCGTCTATAGTTACTTCAGAGTTCTTAGATGTAGCCTTATAATCGACAACGATGACTTCATTTGAATCAGTATCTATCCATAAATCATCAACAGCACCTGTAAAGATTAAATTAGTTTCTTTGTGGTGATATTGAACTCCTTTAAAATTCTCTCTCCACATGTCTAACTTGTCATGTTTAAAAGGTATCAAGCTTCTATCAATACTCTCCATATACGGATGGGGAACACCCTTTTCTCTATATTGATCAAACTCTTTTTTTAACAATTCATCAACTGCTGAATTAATATTAAACGGGAACCCTGGTGGATGGCCCACACCTAGCCTTCTGTCAATATAAAAGCATCTTGGACAGGAAACAAAATTATCTACCTTAGACCTGCTTATCTTGAATGGTTGTTCACTTTTTGGGTTATAGATATTTTTTGTTCTTTTTACCATGATTTAGATTAATTATAACAACAAAAAAACTAGAAAATAATTGTTGGATATTTGTTGAAATACTGTCTGACTTCGTTTCTAGAATAAAAGAGTAATGGTTAAGGTAGAAAGAAGAGTTCAACAAGCGATTAAAGCGATTCTTGAAGAAGAAACTTGGAAACACTTAAAAACAAATAACAATTTCGATAAGGTATTGTCTATTGCCTCTTTAATTGACAAGTATGATCCAGGACCAGATCCCTGCTATGAAGACTGTACAGGCATGTGTGCTGGCTGTTACGACGGATACACCTTTTCTCTTGATTGGAGAGATAGTTCGAATCTTAGAAGTAAAAAACCATTCAGTGAATTA
>Ga0222719_10001436_pt1 | contig 23134 bp, 23 predicted proteins | sample C33_34DmetaG_FD_165039 | JGI IMG/M metagenome (GOLD analysis project Ga0222719, IMG submission 165039) | Estuarine water microbial communities from San Francisco Bay, California, United States - C33_34D | ecosystem: Environmental > Aquatic > Marine > Unclassified | place: USA: California...
AAATATCCAAACTTTTTCCAGGTGGTGGTCCACCAGAATTATTGACTAGAATATCGATATGCCCAAAATCATTTAAAACTCGGTCAAAAAATTTATCTAACGAAATATGATTTGCAACATCAGCCTCCATCGCCAAAACTTCTACCCCTGTTGCATGCCTTATCTCTTCAGCCGCCAAATTTAACCGATCTATATCACGAGCACATATAGCAACTTTGCAGCCTTCCTCAGCTAAAACAGTGGCAATACCTCGCCCTATGCCTGAGCTTGCCGCAAGAATAACGGCAACTTTATCTTTTAAAGCAAGATCCATAAAAAATCCAATCTTTATTAATCGCTATTTTAAATCAACACTCTGTAATTGATGTTGAGCCGGTAAGTCATATAACAACTTTTTTCCAACTAAGTCAGAAGCAAGTTTTGGGTCCATTCCACCTTTGCCTGGTCTCAATGCAACCAAATCTTCCAGGGTAATTAAGTGTCCTGCTTTTAATTCATTTTGTATAAAAATACTTCTTCTATGAATACTTCTATCTTTGAATTCTGCTTGAGAAATTTCTTTTGAATTGCCTTTCGATTTTATCGTGTAATTAAACATTTCTTTTGCTTTTTTCCATGAGTTAGGATCCAAACATACAACTGAATCTGGCCCTTCCCAATTAACCTCAGGTGCAAGATGTTTCATCACCAAAGATGCACCATTAGCTACCGCTAAAGATGGGGTGAATTGAGTGGCGGTGTGATCAACAAAGCCTGTTACTAAACCGTATCTTTGTCTTAAAAGATCAATGCAATCCAGCTGAAGAAGTTCGGGCGGGACACCCTTGGTTGTATCGGACGACATAACATGCTGGCCATGCAATAAACCAATATCGGCTTTGGAATGAGAAATGGCATAATTTACAGACCAATCAATTTCTTCAAGTGTTCCCATTAATGTTGCAAGCCAGAATGGTTTTTCTGTTGAAGCGACAGCATTAATAATATAAGGATTATTAAGATCTGTTGCATTCACACAAAATATATCTGCTCCGGCATCAGCAGATAGCTCAATAATTTTAGGGGATAGTCCTGCAACCTGACATATTAAGCCCTCACTATGGCATGTTGAAATTAACTCTCGAATTTGAGAGGCTGACAATTCCCTATTCTTGTATATTTGATACCCTGGATCATTACGAATATACATATCGTCTGCGAGAAAAAGTTGGAACTCAATACCGTCCGCTCCAGAATCTGCAGCAATTTTAATCATATTAATCGCAATATTGATATCACCTTGATTTGCCTGACCTTCTTCCGCAAACATAAGTGCATCCAAACCATCACCGATAACTTTGCTTCCAATTTTCATTAATGCCATATTTTTAACCTTTTTAAGTTAACCAAGACTCTATTCCTTTGTTACACATTGCATCGAGCACCTTTATACCAGAATCAATGTCTAGATCAAATTTAGTTTGATGCAATTCAATTAGCTCCATAAAATATTTTAACTCTAGCAAATAGGAATCATTACCAGAATATTGGAAATCTGAAATTTCAGGACTGAGATCATACGAAACTCCGTCTTCAAGTATTTTGAATAAGTTAGTTCGAGAATCATATGCTTGATTGGTTGGATGAATTCGCTTAGCTCTCGAATCCCAAACGCTTAAAATTTTTCGATTAAAGTCTACTTCAAGATAACCATATTCACCATTAACACGGACTGATCGCCTTGGCAGACGACTAAGGAAATCTTCCTTAATATTAACTGCAACACCATTCATCATCTTTAAAATACATGAAACTGAATCATCAACATCTATCTCAAGATCGCTAAGTTTCATCTTTACTCCACTAATTTTTTGAATATCTCCAAAAAACCAAATTGCGATATCAAAGAGATGGCTCAAATTTGTAAGCAAAACGCCGCCACCAAATTTTTTTTGTGCTGCATATTCAGTTTTGTAATCTTCATGTATATGCCAATCTGGCAAATACCAACCACCGACAAATTCAGCGCTATAAATTTTTCCTAAAGGTTTTGAATCTAAAAAACGTTTAACTTCTTGCCACTCTGAACGAAAGCGATAAGTATGTCCCATCATAAAAGTTAAGCCGGTCTTAACAACAAAGTCTTTAAGGTCATTTGCCTCAGAAGTCGATGTACAAATTGGCTTTTCCATCAAAACATGAAGTCCAGCCGAAAGTACAGCTTTTGCAGGTTTTGTGTGCAAATTACTTGGTGTTGCAATTATGGCAGCAGCACAACCTGAGGTAAGAGCAGCTTCATGGAAATCAATATAACAATCTGATGCATTAACTTCAAGAGAAAGTTTACGCATGCGTGCCTCGTCGATATCACACAATACAATTTCTGCGCCTAATTTACTTGCATTAAGCGCATGTCTTCGCCCAATTGAGCCACAGCCTATTATCAAAATTTTCAAGGAAATTAGCCTATAATTTTATTAATAGTAAAAATAACTTTTTTTTGTTCATCAGATGTTAAGTCATGAAATAGAGGGATGCTTAATGCTTCAATATAGTAGTCTTGAGCATTGGGGTAATCATTCATGTTGTAACCGAGCTTCTTATAATAAGGGTGAATTGGAACAGGTATATAGTGTACTTGGCTACCAATCCCATACTCCTTCAATTTTTTCATCACTTGACTGCGCGTTAATGCAAATTTTTTAAAATCAATCCGAAGAACATATAGATGATGCCCGCTTTGATCTCGACCTGTCGTTTGGGCAGAGGCCAAGAAGTTATTCATTTTCGTAAAAGCTAAGTCATAGTTCTTGACGAGCTCACGGCGGCGACTGATGAAAGAATCTAACTTCTTAAGCTGTGACAAAACCAGTCCACACTGTATATCTGTAATACGATAATGAAACCCTAGTTCTTGCATTTCATAATACCAGGGGTTTTGTTCACCATCTGTAAATGCTTCTGCTTCAACTAGCAGTGGATCATCCAACTTATTGATACCATGGCTTCGAGACCTAATTAATTTTCGATAGGTTGCTTCATCATTAGTGGTGATCATTCCACCCTCACCCGCAGCAATTGCTTTAACTGGATGAAAAGAAAAAATAGTCATCAATGAATTCTCGCAACAACCAACTCGCTTTCCATTTGGGTAGGTTGCACCTAATGCATGAGCTGCATCTTCAATAACTACAGCCCCAGCGTTATCAGCCAAATTTTTTATTGCGACCATATCGCAAGGCAACCCAGCAAAATGGACTGGAATAACTGCTTTAACATTAGAATTTCTTGAAAGCACTTCTCTCAGAGCCACTGGCGACATATTGATTGTTTCTGAATCAATATCTGCAAAAAGCACATCCCCGCCGCAATATCTTGCAGCATTAGCACTTGAAACAAAAGTTATAGGGCTGGTTACAACAGATGTCCCGGGAACAACCTCTGCAGCTAATGCAGAAAGATGTAAGGCAGCAGTACCACTTGATACCGCAACCGCATACTTGACACCAACATATTCTGCGACAGCATTTTCAAAAGCCTCAACAGTAGGTCCTTGGGTTAGGTAACTGCTCCTTAAAATATCAACCACAGCTTGGATATCATCTTCATCAATATGATGTTTTCCATAGGGGATCATAATGCTTGCAACTCCTTTGCAATGCCACTTGCTTCTTGGACTTTAAGTTTTAAGATATGCTGATCAAGTCCCTCCATTTTTCTGCCTAGATAATTTGAAATTTTTTGATTGGATAAACTCATGTCATGCGGACGTGCAACTAGAGACTGCTTGTCAATTATTTTTCCTTCATCGATTAAATCAATATCAAGATTAAATTCTTTAGCAAGCTTTAATCCAAAATTGTATTTTGAAATACGATCATCACCGACTATATTAAATATGCCTTTTGCTTTTTTATGTGCTAGTTCATGAACTGTATAGACAAGTGACTCAACAAGTATCGGCGTGTAATAAATGTCTTTAAATAAACTTATTTTTTTTTCGGCACGTAAATGATTAATTACTAGGTCACTAAAGGAGTGTCGGTAGCTTGTGCCCCAACCATAAAAATTGGTTCTAATAATGAGCGCTTCTGCATCAGAGTCTAAAACACAAATTTCAGCTTCAGCTTTTGTTTTAGCATAAACATTTACTGGAAAAACAGGATGGTCTTCATGAACTAAAGGCTCATTTCCTGAAAATAAATGATCAGTAGATATGTAAACCATAGGAATATTTAACTTAGCACAGACTGTAGCAAGATTCTTTGTCAGATCTATATTGATATATTTTGCCAATGTTGGATTAGCTTCGCATTGTTCAACGCTTGTTAACCCAGCGGTATGAATCACTAGTTGAGGCTTTAATGCTTCAAGTAAATGTGCTAAGGCTTTTTTTGAGTCCAGATCTAATAAAATACTCCTGGTATCTTTAAGATTCACTTTGCGATCATGCAGTCCTAAAGTTACATTAAATTTTTCTCTTACAGTAAGAGCCCAATTTAAAGCCAAAAGACCTGAGCCGCCGGTGATTAAAATATCTTCTTTCATTCGAGTTTAATTCTCGCCGATCTTTGATTTATTTTGATTGATCCATTGCTTAAGCGCCTCAATTGGCATCCATTCAACGTTGTTATCAGAAGAATAAATAAAGTCATTTGCAACTTTTATTCCATCTTTTATTCGTAAGGGATCGTTATGCCAATTATGTATCATGGGTAGAATTTTATAGTGGTCTTTATATGCGTATGTGTAAGGAGCGTCTTCAAATCCTATCATTTGTTCGTGCAGTTTTTCACCGGGACGAATGCCAATAAATTTGTATTGAGCGGAAGGATTCACAGCTTTTGCGATATCAAGAATATTCATAGATGGAATTTTCCTTACATAAATTTCACCGCCCTGCATATCTTCGAATGCATGCCAAACAAGTTCAACGCCTTGCTCTAAAGTAATCATAAACCGTGTCATTCGTTCATCAGTAATGGGTAACTCGTTTGTTGCTGAGAGAGATTGGAAAAATGGAATGACGGATCCTCGTGACCCCATGACGTTACCATAGCGCACAACAGAGAATCGAGTATTATGTATTCCTGCATATCCATTAGCGGCAACAAAAAGCTTATCTGATGCAAGTTTAGTTGCCCCATAAAGATTAATTGGATTGCTTGCTTTATCTGTAGATAAAGCTACCGCTTGCTTGATACCGTAGTCGATACATGCGTCAATGACATTCATTGCACCATTTATATTGGTCTTTACGCACTCAAAAGGATTGTATTCTGCCGTTGGAACAATTTTAGTTGCCGCAGCATGTACAACATAGTCGATTCCATCTAAGGCTCTTGAGAGCCGATCCTTATCACGCACATCACCAATGACAAAAACCACACGTGAGTCATTCTGATATTTTTGCGCCATTTCCCATTGTTTCATTTCATCACGCGAGAAAATTACTAAGCGCTTAGGATTGTATTTAGCGAGCGTCATTGGAACAAAAGCATTTCCAAATGAGCCAGTACCGCCAGTAATTAAAATAGATGAATTTTTTAGCATATCGTTTTCTATCAATTAAGTTTGGTTAGTAATATCTTTATAAGCACCGATTTTGACAATTTTTCCACTAACAAGCTCGATGATTTTAGAGCATTTTTTTAACGTGGTCAGCCTGTGAGCAATTATAATAACAGTTACTTCTCGACCAAAGCCCTCAATTGCTTGCATCACAGAATTCTCTGTTTGATTATCCAGTGCACTCGTCGCCTCATCAAACACAAGAACGTCTGCATCTTTATAAAACGCCCTAGCAATCGCAATCCGCTGGCGCTGCCCTCCCGAGAGACGAACACCCCTTTCACCAACAACTGTACCATACCCCTCTGGCAGATTACTTATCACTTCATTCAGTTGAGCTTTTTCTGCACACATCCGAACACGCTCCAAATCAATATCTTTTTCCTCAAAACCTAGTGCAATATTTTGGGCAATTGTAGTGTCTGCGAGGAAGATGGATTGCGGTACGTGCGCAATATGTTTCTGCCAAGCTCTAACATTTTCATTATTGATAACTTTGTCATCAACACTCATTAAACCAGAGGTTGGCTCTAATAATCCCATCAGTATATCAACTAGCGTACTCTTGCCACTTCCTGTGACGCCAATTATACCAACCCTTTCCCCTTTACCAATAGATATATTCACATCACTGATAACGTCACCCTTTTGGGATGCGTATCTAAAATTGACCTGTTTAAGCGCTACGTTATTGCTAAATTTTAATCTACTTTGCTTTGCATCAGCATAATGAATAGGCATAGGCTGGTCGAGTAAATCAAGTATATCCTCCAATGAGCGATAGCTTCCCTGTATTGAGGACCATGCCGTGTATGCCTGCTGCATTACTGGCAATAATCTTTGGGCACCTAAAGCTATAATACCAAGAACCGGAATGGCGCCAGACAAACCATCCTTTTGATTAAAGAGATAAAAGGCCAGAACGGCTATTAAAACCATGCCCAGCGACTCCATCAAATATCTTGGACTCTGAGCCACAAACTGATTCCTCGCTTGAGCTTGCCTTAATGACAAATCAGCTTGGCGGAAATTATCAAGGTAAACCTTTTGGCAGCCATCAATCAATACATCTCTGATGCCACCTAAACCCTCTTGCAACGACTTTATAATTTTGCTGGATTTATCAGCAATGATATGACTATTTTTAATTTTCTGATTTTTCGTTACCTTAGCAATAACAATATAGATAAACCCAAATGAAGCAGATGCGGCTAGGCATACTAGCGGATTCACATAAACCAATGCTGATAGAATAGCTATTAACATGATGCTAGAACTAATGATAGTTAGGCTTGGCAAAATAACGTTATAGATAATCGAATTCGACTTACTTGAAATACCATTAATAATTTCACTGGTATTTCTGCTAATGTGAACCTTGTATGGCTGATAAAGCGTTTTTTTGTAAATACTCAGGCTCAAATCAGCACCTGTTGCAAAGGAAAAGTGATTGGAGAACTTAAGCAAAATCAAGCGAATTACACCAGAAAGAAGCGCAAAGAAACAAAATACGAGGGTGAGCGGAACAACAACCTGACTCGGAGTATTAATCCCCAGATAATTGATGAAAGGCTGCATCATCTGATTAGAAAAAATTATTTCAGGATTGGTTAATGCCCCCAAAAATGGAATAACAGTTCCTATGCTTACAACTTCAGCAAATGAAGCAACAATCATCAATACCAGCAATAGAATAAACTGATGCCGACGATGTGGGCCCAGATGACGCCAGAAACGAAAAAAAGAGTTATTTAAAGAAATTTTTTCTTGCACATTCACGCTCGCCTTATTTGCATTAAACAGAAACTTTTAGAGTAGCTGCTTTGACGGCGGCTTCCCTAAGAAACTCTTGCTCATCATGTCAAGTGCTAGCAATGGTGCCAAAACTACCAAAGCCTTACCCACATAATTGGCAAAGATATTATTTTTTAAGAACATTAAAATAAACTGAATAGCTTAGATTTTAAGGTAGCTCTTGTAAGCTAAGGCTAATCCATAGTCAATTTCAGTTGTCGCTTGCCACCCCAGTTTACTTGCTAAACTTACATCCATTAATTTACGCATCGTACCATCTGGTTTTTCTCTATCAAATTGCAACTGTCCTTTATACCCTACGACCGACCCAACTAATTCGGCCAGCTGTTTAATTGTAATATCCTTACCTGAACCAATATTAACCAAAGGTGGTAAACCATCATTTCTATTGCCTGCTAATATTTTGCCAAACTGTTTTGAAGAGAGATTCATCAAGTGCAAACAAGCTGCAGCCATATCATCACTATATAAAAACTCTCGTTTAGGAGTTCCTGTTCCCCAAATCGTTACTGAAGGATAATCATTGGCTTTAGCGTCATGGAACTTGCGGATAAGCGCTGGGATCACATGGCTATTTTCTAAATGATAGTTATCATTTGGGCCGTAAATATTCGTCGGCATTGCCGCTATATATTGTGTCTTAAATTGCCGGTTGTAACTCCAACACATTTCAATGCCGGCAATTTTAGCTAATGCATAAGGTCTGTTGGTTGGATCTAGCGGCCCAGTTAACAAGTACTCTTCTTTAATAGGTTGCGGACAGTCTTTTGGATAAATGCAGCTTGAGCCTAAAAAGAGTAAGCGTTTGACACCGTTAGCATAGGATTGATGGATGACATTATTTTGAATGGCTAAATTTTGAAAAATAAATTCTGCAGGATAAGTATTATTTGCATGAATCCCGCCTACCTTTGCAGCAGCCAAGAACACATACTCTGGCTTTTCCGTCGCAAAAAAATCTGCAACTGCTACCTGGTTGGTTAAATCCAAATCAGCATGTGTTCTCATCAGTATATTGGTGTAACTTTGCGCTTTAAGTTGACGCACCAAGGCAGAACCCACTAGTCCACGATGCCCAGCCACATATATTTTTGCGTATTTATCCATGCTCAGTTTATTCGTGATGGTCTATTGTTTGAAAACCATGTTTTTTTATCAACTCATCTCGTTGTGCTGATTTATAGTCTTCACGAACCATTTCAGACACCAGTTCATTAAATGTGATTTTTGGTGTCCAGCCTAAATTTTGTCTAGCTTTACTTGGGTCACCAAGTAGGGTCTCTACTTCTGTCGGCCTAAAGTATTTTTCATCTACTTGAACAATACATTTTCCATCCATATATCCTTTTTCATCTATACCACTTCCCTGCCATGTAATGTCCATTTTTAGCTCTCTAGCTGCTGAATTTACAAAGTCTCGCACGCTATACTGCACACCTGTTGCAATAACAAAATCTTCTGCTTTTTCTTGTTGTAACATCAACCATTGCATTTCTACATAGTCTTTAGCATGACCCCAGTCGCGCAAGGCATTTAAGTTGCCTAGGTAAAGTTTTTCTTGCAAACCAAGCTTAATACGCGCTAGCGCACGCGTAATTTTGCGAGTGACAAACGTTTCGCCACGTAATGGGCTTTCGTGATTAAACAAAATACCATTACAGGCATAAATACCATGTGCTTCACGATAGTTAACAGTAATCCAATAAGCATATAATTTCGCTACTGCATATGGACTGCGCGGGTAGAATGGTGTCGTTTCTTTTTGTGGTATTTCTTGAACTAAACCATATAACTCAGAAGTCGAGGCTTGATAAAACTTCGTCTTCTTCCCTAACCCTAAAATCCTGATTGCTTCAAGTATTCTTAATGTACCGATGCCATCTGTATTTGCTGTGTATTCTGGCGTATCAAAACTAACAGCCACATGACTCATGGCCGCTAAATTATAAATCTCATCAGGCTGTACTTGCTGAACAATACGGATCAGATTAGTGGAGTCTGTTAAATCACCATAATGCAACGTAAAGTTTTGATTGTCGACATGCGGATCTTGATACAAGTGGTCAATACGATCTGTATTAAATAATGATGAACGTCGTTTAACTCCATGAACAACATAACCCTTGCTCAACAAGAGCTCGGCTAAATATGCCCCATCTTGTCCTGTTATTCCTGTAATCAATGCAACTTTTTGATTTGAACTCATTTAATCATCCCCATATAAATCTCTTGTATATATCTTATCTGAAACATCTGACATTTCCGTAGTTATGCGGTTGGCCACAATCACATCAGATTGTTGTTTAAATGCATCTAGGTTATTCACAACTTTTGATCTAAAAAATTCAGTTTCCTGTATACCTGGCTCATAAACAATCACTTCAATGCCTTTTGCTTTGATGCGCTTCATAATGCCTTGAATTGAGGAAGCTTTAAAATTGTCAGACCCTGACTTCATGGTTAGTCTATATATGCCAATCACTTTTGGCTGCATATTAATGATACTTTGTGCAATAAAATCCTTACGCGTGGTGTTCGCATCAACGATGGCACGAATAAGATTCTGTGGCACTTGACCGTAATTTGCTAGCAGCTGCTTCGTATCTTTTGGCAAACAGTACCCACCATAACCAAATGATGGGTTGTTGTAATGATTTCCAATTCGTGAATCTAAACAAACTCCGTCAATAATCTGTTTTGCATCTAACCCATGAGAAGCCGCATAAGTATCTAATTCGTTAAAGTAAGCGACTCGCATGGCAAGATAAGTGTTTGAGAAAAGCTTAATGGCTTCAGCCTCAGTTGTATCTGTAAATAATATAGCAACATCTTCTTTAGTAGCTCCTTGTTTAAGCAAGTCAGCGAACGCCTCAGCCCGCTCTGACCTCTCACCTACGATAATACGTGATGGGTAAAGGTTATCGTACAACGCTTTCCCTTCACGCAAAAACTCAGGAGAAAAGATAATATTTTGACAATTTAGCGCTTGTTTTAATTGCTCCGTATACCCCACAGGCACAGTCGATTTAATCACAATAGTAGCTGTTGTATTATGCACTAGCGCATCCTTAATAACACTTTCTACAGAAGTGGTATCAAACTGATTGGTTCCAGTATCGTAATCTGTGGGAGTTGCAATAATAATATACTGCGCTTCAGAGTATGCTTCTGTCTTGTCGAGTGTCGCTTTAAGATTAAGTGATTTATTGCTTAAATAGTCAGAAATTTCATTATCGATAATTGGTGATTTTTTCTGATTAATTAAATCCACTCTTTTAGCATCAATATCTAAAGCAACCACTTCATTATGCTGCGCGAGTAGAACTGCATTCGACAACCCAACATATCCAGTACCAACGATGGCAACTTTCATTTCCCCTCCCTTCCATAATGGTCATCAAACCTAACAATATCATCCTCACCCACATAATCACCGCATTGCACTTCAATTATCACCAATGATTTTTCACTTCTGTTTTCTAGTCGGTGCTTTTGGGTCTTTGGTATATACGCTGATTCATTTTCTTGCAAAGTTAATTCAACGTCATTGTTCGTAATCGTCGCGACACCAGACACTACCACCCAATGCTCCGACCTATGGTGGTGCATTTGCATTGATAGTTTTGCGTCAGGATTAACGACAATTCGTTTAATCTTAAAATTTTGACCTTCTTCAAGCACTGTATAGGTTCCCCATGGTCGGTGTACAGTGAGGTTATTTTCCGTCAGTTCGGATTTATGTTTTCTCACCCTAGCAACTAAAGACTTAATTTCTTCAGTTTTGCTTCTGTCGCATACAAGTGTTGCATCTGCCGTCTGAACAACTATAACGTTATCCAAACCTGCCGTTGCTAACATGCTAGATTGGCTCCACAAAAGACTGTTAGTTGTATCTTGCGCAAAAACCTCACCATGCATCACGTTGTTATCAGCATCTTTATCGTGTTTTTGATAAATGGAGTCCCAGCTACCTAAGTCACTCCAAGCCATATCAACAGGTACTACTGCGATTTTTTCAGCTTTTTCAGCTAAGCCAACATCCATGGATATATTCGTGAAGTTTGCATAGATTTCAGCAAAGCTCTCCACTGTCATTAAGCTTAACTGCTGCGCCATTTCTGGCTGATGTTGCTTAAACAATTGCATAAAGGCACTGGCTTTGAATACAAACATGCCGCTATTCCATAAATAACCATCGTCTATATAATGTTTTGCGATTTCAACTGCTGGCTTTTCTACAAACTTTGCCACTTCAAACACAGGCTTATTACCACCGGTGATTTGTTTACTAGGCTTGATATAACCGTAGCCAGTTGCAGGTGAACTAGGCTCAATTCCTAACAAAACTAAATAATCATCTATTGCTATTTTTTCTGCCGTTTTCCATGCATCAATGAACACAGCTTCATCATCAATGGCATGATCTGAGGCAAATACACCGATAATGGCATCCTTGTCTTTGGTTTGAATCTGACTTACTGCCCAAGCGATTGCAGGCAATGTATTCCTTGAGTAAGGCTCTGCCAGCACATTAGCAACTGCACTAGGCGCGACTTCTGCCAACTGCCCCTTCACCTCGAACTTGTGGTCCTCGTGAGTGACGGTATAAATATGGTAAGGGTCGATGTGGTGACTTAAACGGAGTGCTGTTTGTTGTAACAATGTCTGCTCGCCATTCAAGGCCAAGAGTTGCTTCGGTCGAAGCGTGCGCGATAAAGGCCAAAGCCTAGAGCCAGAGCCACCACAGAGGATGACGGCATAACGATGATGGGTAGTTTGCACGCTAATGCCCGTTATCGTCCTTTAAACCGTCGCTGTCACCCATCTCTAGCTGCAACGCCTCAATCTCCTTCTTCAGGGCATCAAACTCCTGCATCTTGCGCGCTAAAAATGCCTTGGTGAGTGACGATTTCTCTGTCAAACCCCTCGGGGTCAAGAGATACGCGTAGGCCAGCTTAGTCTCGCTTCGTTTAAAGTTATTGACCTTGATGAGGCCTTTATCAATCAAGGCCCGCAGGCCGTAGTTGATGCGGCCCAAACTCACGCCCAAGGCTGCTGCTAATGCGCGTTGGGTGATGGTGGGATTGGCTTCCACCATCGCGAGGACGCGATAGTGAATGTCCTTTTGTAATTTAGTCTTACTTAAAATAATTTACCTCAGCTTTATAGCCACCCACAAAAAAATAGAATTCACAGGTAGGCTACCGCAGTGCCTAATTATTTTAACTTAGGCAGCTTAAACATAAAAAATTAGTCACTACATTTGAATCTTGTTCAATACTGAACATGTTTTAGAGTAGCATAAATAAATTAGAATTAATAACATTTATTTTATATAGGAATTTGAGCAAAAAGATAACTGATATAATGAGTTGACTGATTGAACTAGAGATATACTCATGGATGAAAGCCTCTGGTATCTGATTCAAACGAAGCCGCGACAAGAAATTCGCGCCCAAAACAATCTTAAACAACAGGGTTATAAGGTCTATTGCCCAATGCTGTCGGTAGAAAAAATCCTTAACGACAAGGTCGTCATGAAGCCTGAGGTTATGTTTGCCCGGTACATTTTTATCCAAGCAGGCAGCCGCAGCGATATAGTGTGGGTAAGCATACGTTCAACGCCAGGCGTGAGTAATTTTGTTAGCTTTGGGGGGGTGCCCGCGAAAGTTGAATCAGGTTTAATTGAGCAGCTACGTGTCCATGAACAGCAAGTGGTGCCAGAAAAGTTATTTAATAAAGGGCAGCGTCTCCTGCTCACCAGGGGTGCCTTTGCTGGGCACGAGGTATTCTACAAAGCTGGCGGGGGCGAAGGTCGCGCCATAGTTCTGCTTGATTTTCTTGGTAAAGCAACCCAACTTCAGGTTCAGGCTTCTGCTTTAACCAAGTTTTCTTAATGAGAGATCAGCCTTAATCGAATCGTTCAAATGTCGGTAGTGATTAAAATAACATAGACATAAAAAAATATCTCTAATGATCTCTTTACAAGAAAGCGTCTCCCTGCATATCCTTAATTGAAAGTTTCACGAGAGAGGTCTCTAGCGGCCAATGAATACTGAGCGTCGGGTCGTCCCAGGCGATACATTTATCGAGCTCGGGCGCGAAGTAGTTAGTGGTTTTGTATACAAATTCTGCAGTACTACTTAAGGTCAAAAAGCCGTGCGCAAAACCCTCAGGTATCCATAGCTGTTTTTTATTGGCAGCAGATAATATTTCACCCAGCCACTGGCCAAACGTAGGTGAAGACTTTCTGATATCCACAACAACATCAAAGACCTCGCCTTGAATTACGTGAACTAGCTTTGCTTGTGCCTTCGGTGGTAATTGGTAATGAAGTCCACGCAATGTACCCATCAACGATTTTGAATGGTTGTCTTGGACAAAGGTAATATCTTGCTTTATCGCCTCATTAAATTTTTTCTGGTTAAAGGACTCGTAAAAAAAGCCACGTTCATCCTCAAACACATCAGGCTTAATGAGTTTGACATCAGGTATTTTTAAAGGGGTGACTTTCATATTTATTTAATCAGTTTTAAAAGGTACTCACCGTATTGATTTTTCAGCAAAGGCTTGGCTAAATTTTCTAAATCAGTTTTAGTGATCCATTGTTTGACGTAGGCAATTTCTTCGGGACAAGCCACTTTTAAACCTTGTCGATTTTCAATGGTAGAAATAAATTGTCCTGCATCCAACAAGCTATCATGTGTGCCCGTATCTAACCAAGCATAACCACGATCCATAATCTCAACAAAAAGCTCATTATTATCTAAATACAATTTATTCAAATCGGTTATTTCTTGCTCCCCTCGAGCAGATGGTTTTAAATTACTAGCTAATTCAACTACCTTTTGATCATAAAAATAGAGGCCAGTCACGACGTAATTGGATTTTGGATATTTTGGTTTTTCGTCAAGAGATATAATTTTATTATCTTTATCAAATTCTGCGACACCATAACGCGCGGGGTCATTTACGTGATAGACAAAAATCGAAGCTCCAAATTCTCTTGTGTTCGCTGAATGTAGTAAATTTTCAAGATCATGGCCGTAAAAAATATTGTCCCCTAGAATTAATGTCGATAAATCATTTCCAATAAAATCTTCTCCCAAAATAAAGGCCTGAGCAAGACCATCTGGACTGGGTTGCGCTTTATAGCTTATCTTTAATCCCCACTGGGAGCCATCGCCTAACAAATTTTCAAACTGCGGAAGATCATGCGGGGTAGAGATAACCAGAATATCTCGAATATCTCCTGACATCAGAGTTGTCAGAGGATAATAAATCATCGGCTTGTCATAGACAGGAAGTAATTGTTTGGAGATAGTATGAGTGACTGGGTACAATCTTGTTCCAGAACCCCCCGCTAAAATAATACCTTTACGCTTCATCAATTATCCTCTCCAACCCTGTTTGCCAATTGTTTAATTCTAAATTGAATGTCTGTTTTATTTTAGCATTATTGAGGATACTATTTTTGGGTCGTTTGGTTTTGGAAGAGAATTCATTTGTTTGAATTGAATACAAATTTTCTAAATTAAATTGTGGATTAGTGTTTGTGATAATTACTTTAGCAAACTCATACCAGGAACATGATCTATCCGGTACTAGGTGATAGATGCCGGTATTATTCTTATTAAGCTTAGGGATGATCTGTTGAACTTGCTCAGCAAGAAATTGATTAGATGAAGGCACCCCAAATTGATCAGAGACGACTTTTATCTTTTTTTGTTCCGTACATAATCTTTTCATGTCAAGGAAGAAGTTGTGACCGATATTCGAATATACCCAGCTGGTACGAAGGATATAAAATTGACCGCCCACTTCTTGAATAGATTTTTCGCCAGCAAGCTTTGATTGTCCATATACTCCCAAGGGATTCGTCACATCCTTTTCGGTATAAGCGTCCTCCTTTTCTCCATCAAACACATAGTCAGTGGAAAAGTGAATGAGTGGGATATTGTATTCTCGGGCTTTTTCTGCCATGGCCTTGGGTGTGTCCCGGTTAATCTGAAACGCTAACTCGGGTTCGTCTTCCGCCTGGTCGACTTTCGTGTACGCCGCGGGATTTATGATGAGGTCCAGTTGGTGGTGGTCGATGACTTGTTTAATTTGATCTGGATTGGTGAGGTCACAGTCCTGCCGAGTTAATCCAATCAATTCATGGTCGGTTAATTGTTGCATCAGCGCGTGACCCACCTGTCCGTTGATGCCGGTAATTAAAATCTTCATGAATAGTTTTTAGTAAGCCAATTCTGGTACTCGCCGGACTGCACATTGGCTACCCAGTCCTGGTTCTCAAGGAACCACTGAACGGTCTTACGAATGCCAGTTTCAAAGGTCTCTTCGGGTTTCCAGCCGAGTTCATTACTTATTTTGGTGGCATCGATCGCATAGCGCCGATCGTGGCCCGGGCGATCTTTGACGAAGGTAATTTGTTCGCGATACGACTTGCCATCCTCGCGAGGTTTGAGTTCATCCAATAAGTCACATAACGTATATACGACTTCGCAGTTCGCCTTCTCGTTCCAACCGCCGATGTTGTAGGTCTCACCAACAACACCCTTCTCTAACACGGTCGCGATGCCCTTGCAGTGGTCGACCACATAAAGCCAGTCTCGTACCTGTTTGCCGTCCCCATAAATCGGCAAATTCTGTCCTTGCAGGGCCTTTAAAATACACAGCGGGATGAGCTTTTCTGGAAAGTGATAGGGCCCATAGTTGTTCGAACAATTAGTCGTTAACACAGGAAGGCTATAGGTATGGTGCCAGGCACGGACCAAATGGTCTGATGCGGCCTTGGAGGCACTGTAGGGACTGTTCGGTTCGTACGGGTTGGTTTCCTTAAATGCGGGGTCAGAGGAACTTAAGGTGCCATACACCTCATCCGTTGAGACGTGAAGAAAACGAAATTTATTCTTATGATCCTCGCTCAAAGTATTAAAAAATGATCGAGCTTCCTCCAACAAACGATAGGTTCCTATGATGTTGGTCTGCATAAAGTCATCGGGTCTGTGGATGGATCGATCCACATGACTCTCCGCGGCAAAATTAATGATGGCTCGGGGTTGATGTTCCTTTAAAAGTTTAGCGATAAGTTCAGAATTACCAATGTCTCCTTGAATAAAAACATAGCTGAGATGATTTTCCACTGTTTTAAGATTTTCAAGATTGCCAGCGTAGGTCAACTTATCCAGCGCGATGACTTTTTCTTTATGCTCACTCAACCAATTCAAGACAAAATTTGAGCCAATGAAGCCAGCGGCACCCGTCACTAAAATACTCATTTTTTTAAATTAAGGCCTTCTTCAATGAGGTCGCACAAAATATGGCCAACAGTGATATGCATCTCTTGGACGCGTGCCGTCGTGTTCGACTCAATAACGATAGCTTCATTTGCCATCGATAAAGCTTTGCCTCCACCCTTGCCTAATAAACCAATAGTAATCATTTGTTTCTTGTTAGCAATATCTAACGCATTTAACACATTTTGACTATTGCCGGAGGTTGTAATACCCACCAAAATATCACCCTCGGTACCCAGGCCTTCGACTTGTCTGGAAAAAAGATGTTCGTAACCGTAATCGTTAACAATACAGGTCATCACAGCAGAATCAGAATTTAATGCCATTGACTTAAGGGGCTTGCGATCACCAACAAAACGACCCACCAACTCACCGGCTAAATGTTGTGCGTCAGATGCGCTGCCTCCATTGCCACACCAGAAAATTGCTTTACCCTTCCCTAAGGCATCAATCATTAAGAGCGCAATTTTTTCAATGGCAGGTGTTAGCAAGTCAATGCTATTAAGAACTTCTTGATGTTCAAGAATATGTCTTTTAATTATTTCTTGCATTCTGATCTCTAGTTAAAAAAAAACCGGCAATCGCCGGTTATATTTTACACTTACGTGTGCCCTTCTTTATCAATTAATTCCTTTATTTTCAATTTTTCTTTTTTGTAGCGTTTTAATATTTCATCATCAGCATAGTTTTTGTAGCCTTGCTCAATAATCTTATCTAATTCTTGATGTCTACTTTTAAGTTCTTGATAATTCATACAACTCCTTATAAAAGATTGTTATTTGAAATTTGAACCGCGAAGTTTCATCTCCTTTCTGTAAATATTTATAATCTACAAATTTACTTTACTCCGATTAAAAAAAAATTTCTAGTCTTTAAAAACCTTTTGCCTGAAAAAGTAAAAAAAATAAAAATCCAAGCATAATTATCACAGCTGCATAAGCTAGGCTCTCTTTTGGATTGACAAAAAATGATTTAATGACATGGCGATAATAAAAAATAATTAGTAAAAAAGCACCAAATAAACCAATGAACTCTAACGAATTATTCATACTTTCATTATATAATTGCAACTTCGTTTAACGCAAATTCTCTAGGAGACCAAATGAAAGCCCTTGTAAAACGACACGCAAAAGAAGGTATTTGGCTGGAAGACATGCCTGAGCCTACTGTTGGTAACAACGATGTGCTTGTCAAAATACATAAAACTGCCATTTGTGGCACAGATATTCATATCTACAATTGGGATGAATGGGCACAAAAAACAATTCCTGTCCCCATGATTACAGGTCACGAGTATGCTGGTGAAATAGTTGAATTAGGCTCTAACGTAACCGATCTGAAAGTGGGTGATATTGTCTCCGGCGAAGGGCACATTACTTGTGGACGTTGCCGTAACTGTTTGGCTGGGCGCATACATTTATGCCCAAATACTATTGGCGTGGGTGTCAACCGCACTGGGGCCTTTGCTGAATACCTATCTGTTCCTGCAAAAAATATTTTTAAACCGTCAAGACCAATCTCCACCGATCTTTTGTCTATATTTGACCCCTACGGAAATGCCGTGCATACCGCACTCTCATTTAACATGGTTGGTGAGGATGTTCTGATAACGGGTGCTGGCCCTATAGGTATGATGGCAGCCATGGTCGCAAACCATGCTGGCGCACGAAACATTGTGATTACCGATTTAAATGAATTTCGTTTAAATATGATTAAAGAGATCTTACCCAATGTTGTTACTGTAAATGTTGCCAAAGAAAGTATTTCGGACAAAATGATGGCTACCATGGGTATTTTTGAGGGTTTTGATGTTGGCCTTGAAATGTCAGGCTCACCAAAGGCATTTGGTGATATGTTAAACCTTATGATAAATGGTGGTCATATTGCTATGTTAGCCATCATGCCGCAAGGCTCTGGAATCGATTGGGATATGGTGGTTTTTAAAGGCCTTACCATAAAGGGTATTTATGGTCGTGAAATTTTTGAAACCTGGTATAAAGGCTCCATGATGGTGCAAAGTGGCCTTCCCTTAGAAAAAATGATTACACACCGTATGAGTTATAAAGACTTTCAGGAGGGTTTTGATGTAATGCGCTCGGGTAAATCCGGTAAGGTAATTTTAAATTGGCAAGATTAAGAGGAAGAAATTTATGAGTTTTAATAAGACACGCTCTAGTTTGAGTGCCGATCTTGAACAAATTAAAGATAATGGGCTGTGGAAGACAGAACGTTTTATCAATTCAGATCAGAAAAATATTATTACACTTGCAGATGGCCAAGAAGTTATTAACATGTGTGCCAATAATTATTTAGGCTTGGCAAATAATCCACGTGTCATTGAAGCGGCAAAGAAGAGTTTAGATCAATGGGGTTTTGGATTAGCTTCCGTTCGATTTATTTGTGGAACTCAAACAATCCATAAAACGCTCGAAAAAAAAGTAAGTGAGTTTCTTGGCATGGAAGATACCATTCTTTATGCTGCTTGCTTCGATGCCAATGGCGGTTTATTTGAATCTATTCTAACTAACGAAGATGCCGTTATTTCTGACGAACTCAATCATGCCTCAATCATTGATGGGGTTAGATTATGCAAAGCTTCAAGATATCGCTATAAAAATAATGACATGAATGATCTCAGAGAAAAACTTGTAGAAGCTAAAAATGCAGGGGCGAGAAGAATATTAATTACTACCGATGGTGTCTTCTCTATGGATGGTACCCTCGCACAACTCGATAAAATATGTGATCTAGCAGATGAATTTGATGCAATGGTGCATCACGATGATTGTCATGCGACAGGCTTTATGGGTAAAACGGGTCGGGGTGTGCATGAATACTGTGGCGTCATTGATCGTGTTGATATAATTACCAGTACATTTGGCAAAGCCTTAGGTGGAGCCTCGGGAGGTTTTACATCAGGCAGAAAAGAAATCATTGACATGCTGCGTCAACGTTCGCGGCCTTATCTATTTTCAAACACCCTTGCCCCAAGTATTTGTGCCGCAACACTTGAAGTCATTGATATGTTATCTGAGTCAACGGCATTAAGGGATAAATTAGAGGCAAATACCCATTATTTTAGAAAAGGTATGAAAGATAATGGATTCGCTATTGATGAGGGTGATCATCCAATTGTACCTGTAATGCTAGGTGATGCTGTCTTAGCACAAAAAATGAGTCAACGGCTTCTTGAAAAAGGAATTTATGCCATTGGCTTTTTTTACCCCGTTGTTCCTCAAGGTAAAGCCCGAATTCGAACACAAATATCTGCGGCGCATTCTACCAATGACCTTGATAAAGCCATCAAAGCATTTGCTGAAACAAGGAATGAATTGAAAAATTAAAAACTATAAAGTATCTAGAATTTATACGGTACCTTATGATAAAATGCCGACCTTACAAACAATTCCCCAATAGCTCAGTCGGTAGAGCAACGGACTGTTAATCCGTGTGTCCCTGGTTCGAGCCCAGGTTGGGGAGCCAAATCTAAAGGCTTCTATCATGAAGCCTTTTTTATGTGATGAAAAAAAATAACATAGATAACAATATTGTATTGGTGGGTGGCGGTGTCATGAGCCTTACCTTAGCCGTTCTCATAAATGAAATTTATCCAGAAATTCAAATTGATATAATTGAACGTTTACCTAGCTGTGGTCTTGAAAGCTCAGATGCACTAAATAATGCTGGTACAGGTCATGCAGGTTACTGTGAACTAAACTACACACCCATCAATAAAAGCAATCAAATCAATATAAATAAAGCGCTGGAAATTAATGAAAATTTTGAAACCTCGTTGATTTTTTGGGCATACCTCGATCAAAAATATTCTTTTTTTAACGCAAGAAAATTTATAAAGAAAACCCCTCATATAAGTTTTGTTTCTGGTCTAAAAAATGTTTCATTTCTAAAAAAGAGATATGCGCTATTAAAAAAACAACCGTTATTCAAAGAAATGCTTTTAACAGAAAATATTGAATTAATAGCAAAATGGGCACCGTTACTCTTAAAGGGAAGAAGAGGCTTTGATTCTCTTGCCGCCACAAAAATTGATCATGGAACTGATATTAACTTTGGGGAGCTTACAAATCAACTGTTAGGTATTTTAGAGAAAAAAGATAACTTTTCTTTATTGGTCAATTCAGAGGTGGAAACAATCAAACAAAGAAAAGATAAAAGATATAACATTTTAATTCGCAACCTTAAAACCAATAAAACAATTGAAATGGTTTCGAATTATACATTTCTTGGATCTGGTGGAAAAACAATTTCAATGTTACAAGATATGAAACTTAATGAAGCAAAGGGGTATGCGGGATTTCCTATTAGTGGAAAGTGGTTAATTTGCAATAAAGCTGATCTAGTTAAAATGCATAATTCAAAGGTCTATACACAAGTAATGGAGGGAGCGCCCCCCATGTCAATTCCACATCTTGACTTACGCGTCATTAGTAATAAAAAATTACTTTTATTTGGCCCATTTGCTGGGTTTAATGCAAAATTATTAAAACATGGATCTTTCTTTGATTTTCCTCGGTCAATTAAGTTAAACAATATCGTACCCATGACAATTGTTTTATTTAAAAATTTTTCCTTATTATTGTATTTGATAAAACAAACACTCATGAATCATGCGTCGCGAATAAAGGAATTACAAAAATTTTATCCTGAAGCTAATTTGAGAGATTGGAAATTGTTAACAGCTGGACAAAGGGTACAGATTATTAAAAACTGCCCTTTTGAAGGAAGTAAGCTTGAATTTGGTACAGAGGTCATTTATTCAAAAAATAGAAAATTGGCAGCATTGATTGGTGCCTCCCCTGGTGCGTCTGTAGCAGTTGCTTCAATGCTGGATGTTTTTGTAAATTTCTTTGGTAGTGAAGAAAAAAAGATTAGGGATATAATCCCGTCATACAAACTTAAACTCAATGATAATCCCTCAGTACTTAAAAAAATTCGCGGTAAAACCTATAAATATTTAGGTTTGTGGTAACAATCTTTGTCTTTGAATTTCTGATAAACAAATTCCGGTTGCGACACTGACATTAAGACTTTCAACACTACCCATCATCGGAATAGATATTAATTCATCACAAGCTTCCTTCGTAAGTCGCCTCATACCTTTCCCTTCTGACCCCATAACCAGAGCTAATGGGCCTTTAAAATTTTCCTGGTAAATTGTATGTTTTACAGTGTCATCCGTTCCTATAATGAAGATATTATTTTCTTTTAGATAATTAATCGATCTTACGAGATTTGTTACCATCACAAAAGGAACGGTGTCTGCAGCTCCACAAGCCACTTTACGAACAGTTGCATTCACACCAACAGCATTATCTTTTGGAGAGATGATGGCAGTAACACCTAATGCATCAGCAACACGAAAACAAGCGCCCAAATTATGTGGGTCCTCAACACCATCTAGAATTAGAAATAACAAATCATTTTTTTGATCTACTTCAACCAAATCCTCAAGAGTCACGTATTTCATTTGTTGCTGTCTAATTTCAGCAATAACGCCTTGATGTTTCGACTTCGGTATTAATTGATCAAGCCTATCTTTATCAAATAAATGGTAACTAATATTGTATTCTTTTAATAAAGAAAGTAATTCATGCATCCGACCATCTTTGCGCGAGTCGTCTAGATAAATATTCATAATATTATTAACATTAGAACGAATTGCACTTTTGATGGAGTGGAATCCAAATATTAATTGCTTTGTATTTTTCAATTCACACCTTTCATTTTTTTATTTTGCTAGCATTAGCTAATGCTAAATCAATCCTTGAGCTATCCATATCAACGCGCATTACCTTCACTTTAATTCGATCACCAAGTCGGTATATTTTTTTACTTCTCTCACCAATCATGGCGTGCTTATTTTTATCATAGCTGTAATAATCATTTCCTAATTCCGTCACATGGACTAACGCTTCAATATAGATATCGTCTAAATCAACAAATAAACCAAAACCTGTAACACTGGAAATTGTGCCATTAAAAACTTGGCCAATCTTATCTTGCATGAAATAACATTTAAGCCAATCCTGCACATCACGCGAAGCTTCATCCGCCCTTCTTTCAGTTAATGAGCAATGTTCTGTTATTGTTGATAAATTCTTTTTTTCAAATTTTTCTTTAAGTATTTTATGCTTAATTGCACGATGGACAATAAGATCGGGATATCGTCGGATGGGTGAGGTAAAGTGCGTATACGCATCATACGATAAACCAAAATGGCCTTTATTGTTGTTACTATAAACCGCCTGCTGCATGGATCGTAATACGATAGTTTGAAGTAAATGTGAGTCAGGTCTGGTTTCAATTTTTTTAAGAAGCTCAGTAAAATCTTTTGGGCTGGGTTTGTCTCCCCCACCCATGTATAAGCCAAATTCAGAAATAAAGGTACGTAAATTTTCTAATTTCTCATCTTTTGGGCTTTCATGATTTCTGAATATCCCCATTTC
>Ga0222719_10001442_pt1 | contig 23060 bp, 20 predicted proteins | sample C33_34DmetaG_FD_165039 | JGI IMG/M metagenome (GOLD analysis project Ga0222719, IMG submission 165039) | Estuarine water microbial communities from San Francisco Bay, California, United States - C33_34D | ecosystem: Environmental > Aquatic > Marine > Unclassified | place: USA: California...
ATGGACAAAAAATACTTTTCGGTTATCTTCTTTGCTAGTATTTATCTTTTCAAATAATACTGCACCATGAGCTTCCACTCTGCTGAATAGAACAAGAGTGTTACCTTTCAGGTCTAATGCAAGTTTGGATATAAAATTATTTCTTTGATCATGACCAATTAGATATTGAATCTCATCTTCAAAGACTTCAAACTTCTGTGGTGGATGCTTGAGAAGCAGACAAGTGATATCAAGTTTAGAAAGAAAACCTTTTTCTTGGAGTTCCTTTGTTCTGACAATCTTATATGAAGGTCCAAATAATCCTTCCAGAACCCACTTATGAGTCTGTGTACCATCAAGTGTGCCAGTAAAACCAATCCTATGTTTTGCGGTATGTAACTTAGTCATAATCTGTATCAATGATTTTGACTTAAATAGATGAGCCTCATCACCAATCACAACATCAAATCTTTCAAACCAACTTCTTTCAAGTTTATAGATAGACTGCCATGTTGTGATGACTACACTTTTATTAGTGTCCTTCTCCCTACCAGAATAGATTTTGTGACAATATGAATCTGTATCCCAACCGTAATCCCCAAAGTCCTTATACATCTGTTCTACAAGAGATGTCGTGGGAACGACTAAAAGAATATTTTTGCCTGTATCCACATGATATCGCGAGAGGGCGTAAATCATCAGACTTTTTCCTGACCCAGTGGGCGATATCAGCAGCCTTCTATTATGCCTTAGAGCATCGTATACTCCCTCAATTTGATATTCTCTAGGTTCATGTACCGATATTGAGCGAATATAATCTTTAACTCCTTCCTTTGAAATCATTTCATTGACTTCAAATGGTTGTCCAAAAAACTTATTATCTTCAAACTTATAAGTGTATCCGTAGTTCTTACAGAAGGATACAATCTTATCTAACAGACCAACATAGATCTGCTTGGACCGCATATCGTATAGGTGAATCTCTCCGTTCCAGTTTCTACCACGGTACTGTGGCATAAATTTTGCATTCGGAACCTCAAACTTAAAGTGGTCTCTAAGTTCGTATTCAATATGAGGTTCAGTATTAATCTTTAAAAATACTTCGTTGGATTTTGATATAACAAGATTTGCACTAGTGTCAATCACATAGATCCATTCATCTACTGATATTTATTACATGTCGTGAAACTTATAATCAAGTATACATTTATATAGCTCGTTCTTCAAATGATATAGATGCTCTTGCTCATATGGATGCCTAGATGGATGTCCTTCCCATGTTTCAATTCTTCTACATACGCAATGGTATAAAAGATGAACATCTTCTATATTAAAATCTAAAACAAAAGGAAGTTCTTCGTCCATTAGCCTAATCCTGCATTGAAACGCATAAATTCAATAGCATTTTTAATCTGGTATGTTCGATTTGTAATCTGCTTTAGAATACTTTCAATATAGACCAGCATTGTATCATAATAATCAATCTTTAACGAAACTCCTGAGAGCTTATCATCTGCATCCAAATACTTTTGCATAGTTTCCTTATCCCTGATTTTTTTAGGAAAAGGTTTTTCGATATAGACATCTGGGTCTGCCTTCCCACTAAAATATTCGTATCTTTCGTGCCTAATATTTTTTCTCTGTTGCTCTGCTTTCTTTCTCATTAGAAAGATTGTGTTATACAATTCAAAGTACTTCGCATGGAGTGATGGAATATTTGTTGACTCGGTATGTAGATTGTCCATATCAATCTTAGAGTCTTGTTCCCACATTCCTTGAAGTGTATCAAGATCAATCATAAAGGAGTTCCATCCAATGCAGTTATTTCATAATAAGTATACTTGAAAGAAACCTCTGCTGTAAAGTATTCGATATCAGTATCGGTAGCATCGAAACTTAAAGTTGTCAAGGAATATGGAAAAAGTCCTTGAAACTTAATCAAAAAGTTTGAAACTAAACTGCTATTTAAAATAGACATAGTTCCATCAGAAAAAATATTCTCAAGTTTTCTGGTCCTCAGATCCATTCCCCTGTTTCCAGTTTTTTGAAGATCATAAATCTGGTCAAGACTTTCTGGATATCCTAAACCTCTCATCCAGTTTTGAATTTCCATATAGTTTTTTAAGTCTTCATCGACCAAAAATCTAACGGACAAATCTCCAAACACCAACTTATCTCCTGGACGATCAATGTCCTTAAGGTATGTTGGTTGAACCGCAATACCAAGATCCAGTGATGGTATATTTGCCTGGTTGCAGAAAAAAGAAACTCCTGGAGCCTTCTCCAATATAAATTTAAAACCAGTAGGAGTTAAAAAATTCCTATTTTCAATTGGGTTGAAGTCCGCCATTGTTTTTTTAAATATTTAGATAAAAAAAGAGGGGTAGTTAACCCCTCTCAAAAACTATCTTAAAATCCTCCGACAAATTCGTTTACATGTTGACTGGTCATCATCACATTCAATTAAGCAATTATAATAGTCGTTAATAAGATCAGATTCTTCCATGCTCCTATCTAAAGTGTTTTCCAATCTCATAACACTTTGCTTCCATCCTGCTAATTGATTATGCGATAATATGTTATGCATAACAACCTCCAATAGTTTTTTGAGTCATAATAAAAATTCGACTTTCAGTTCACTTTGTTTACCTCTTAATTCTATCATTATATATTAGTTTTATGTGTAAATGACTACAATTAAGAAACAAAAATTTATGCCTACGAATTTATACTCATAAAAAAAGGAGACCCGAAGGTCTCCTTGATTTGATATGTGAACCAAAGATCACATGAGGTTCTTAACAGCAACGCGACGATAGTAGCGGTTCTGGTTAACAACCAGGTTACCCAGTCCTTGGGTAGTTCCTGCTGCGAATGGGTTAGCGACCATGCCGTAGCGGGTCTTAAAGCCAATCTTGGGCTGGAAGGAGTTCTCACCAACGGCACGAACCATTTGGAGAGGAACATAAGGACAATAGAACAGACCTGCGTCATAAGGTGAAGTACCCTTATAACCAACGACATAGTACTGGTTACCACCAGATGCGTTAGCAGAGGTCAGGTTTGCAGCATAAGGATCGATGTAGACACGATACTTACCTTGCAGAACACCAGCGAAGGTGTTGCCAGTGTCATCAACGTTCAGGTTAGCGTTGAGTGCTGGGGTGTAGTCAAGTACACCAGCCATGGTCAGAGCGGAAGCAACGTCTGCAGAGCAGAGGATGATGTTGCCCTTTCCTCTACGAGTGCGCTGTGCAATTGCGTTAGCATCGCGCTCGATTTGGAACAGAAGACCCTTGAACTTCTCAACAGACCAACGACCGTTGGAGTCGATGTCGAGGTCGAACTCACCAGCGGTAGCGACGTTAGAAACAGCGCCTTGCTCAGCAGTCTTGTAGATGGTTCTGATGACTTCACGGTTGATCTCAGCCAGAATCTCAGTTGAGAGAATGTTGGCGAGTTCTGCCTCAGCATTGAGGCCGTGGATTGCCTTCAGGTCTTGTGCAAGCTCAAGGCTGTATTCTGCCTTCAGTGCTCTTGACTTAGCGGTAACAGTGACTTTCTCGATCGAGAATGCCATCTGGTTGAATGCGTCGCCACCAGTACCATCAAGGTTCTCAGCGTCGCCAGTTTGCATACCCTGACCTACGTTGTAGGCAGTGGAGGTAGCAGAACCAACAGGGTTCAAGACGGAAGGATTAGTACCTGACTGTGAGGTAGTACCCATACCAGCAGCAACATCAGTCATGCCGCCGTTGAGGTTAAATCCTGCGTCCTGACCAGAGAATGCGGAATCTACTTCATCATAGAAGGTCTCGCTTCTGCTGCCTTCCTTGAGGCGCTGCGAGCGCATCGCGAAGATCAGGCCAGTAGGACCAGACATTGGTTGAACGCCAGCCAGATCATAAGCGATCAGGTTAGGCATGGAGCGTCTGATCAAAGAGATCAGAACGGGGTCGAAACCTGCGGTAGGACCTGCTTCAGCAGAACCACCTTGGAAGCCATCGTTACCAACAGCGTTGGTAGGTGCTTCGTTCAGGAGACCTGAGGATCCAAAAGCATTTTGCTCATGGAGGAATTTTTCTTGGTTTTCGAGCAGGACAGCGGTAACAGCTCTACGATGGGAATCTTTGATTCCACCCTCGTGGTCGAGGAGAGGTGCCCACTTTTCCTGCAGATGCTCAGAATGGAACATTTGCTTTTTCCTTTAATTGTGGATGTTTACAGTTTGAATTAATATTAAATTCAGGACTTGCTAAAAGACCCGAGAGTCTTCATGTATGCAGCCATTGAACCTGAGTAGGACTCATGTCCAGACTCTACACCTTCTGAGAGAGTCTCAGTCTTGTTAGCGGTTGAAGTTACTTTAGTGGAGGAGAAATATGACTCCTTCAGCGTCTCCAACTTTTCACGATACTTTGCTTCACTTTCAAACTCAACACCCTCTGCAAGTGAGGCGAGCTTCTCTTTCTGGGTCTCAGCAAGACCTTCAGAAACGTTATCGAGGATTCCTTCAGCAACCGACTCTGCGAGACGCTTGTTAAGGGAAACATTCTTCTCAATCTGCTCGTTGAGTTTTGTCTCCATGTCATCAAGTTTTTCTACCATGCTCTCAAGCACATCATATTTGTCTTCAGGGATTGTTACATAATGTTCTTCAAAAAGTGACTTCATTCCAGTCAGGAATGATTCAGTCATTTCGGTCTGCAGACCGGATTCAACTGCGAGTGCGTTCTCTTCAAACCACTCGTCAGCAACATACTCAAGATAAGAGTCAACACGCTCAGCGAGTGCCTCTTTAACAGTAGCGAACTCCTCAGCGATCTTTTCTTGCTCTTCAGCAATCTGAGCGTTGAGTTGCTCTTCCATTTCAACTCTGATAGCTGCTACCTTAGCATTGATAGCAGTTTCAAAGATGGTTTTTGCTTTTTCTTGGAATTCTTCGGAGAGTTCCTCGCCTTGAAGAAGAGCATTTACATCCTCTTCAATATCATATTCGGCAACTACTTCTACTTCTTCCTCTTCAGCAATTTCTTCTTCAGAGACTACTTCTTCTTCGGTGGTCTCTTCTTCTGCAACTACTTCTTCGTCAGAAAGATCTTCTTCTTCCTTGACGCCTTTCATTGCATCAGCAGGCTTAGCACCTTTATTAACAACATCCTTAACTTGCTTAAGGGTGCCGCCAGGGGTCTTCAGTTTTGCTGAATCATCATCTGATCTGTAGTTTTCAGGAGTAGGACCGCCGAGATCTTCAACTGCGCCGAGTTGAGATCCGTCTCCTTGAAGCGTTGGCATAGGATCCGCTGCCTTTGCACCAGCATTAACAGCGGTCTTGGATTGCTTCGTGCCTACTTCCATTTCTTGTAAATTGTTGCCACTAGACATTTGAACTCTCCGGATTTTTCCTGTGTTTAAATCTATATTTATTTATAAATTAAAATATTTTATGTAAGAAGCACTACTTATAAACTATTGAGGAAGTCATTGAAGAGATTAATTTTATGCTCTTCAAGTGCTCTTTGATCTACAAGAGTGTTGATTCTCTTTGCAGTTTTTGTAGCAATTTGCTCACGAAGGATGCCACCTTCCCAAACCCATTCTTTACCTTCCATAATTCCCTGAACAAAAGCATCAGGTGCAGAAGGATCAGCAACGATATCGGCAGCAGTTGCTAACATAAAGTCTTCACCAACTTCAGAATATCCTTCTTTAGTTTGACGAAGTGAGCCGATGCCTCTAGAAGAAACACCAAGACAAACTCCTTCTTTCAGAAGAGATTCCGCAATTTTACCCATAGGGGTAGATAAGATTTGAGCCTTACCAATAAAGTCATTTCCCTTTTGCTCAAGAGAAACAATCTTATGGGAAACTCTGTCGAGATTAATGGTTGGACCATCGGGGTGGCCGAGTTCTCCGAGAGCACGACCTTTTGAAACATACTCATTAGTATATCTCTTTACCTCACGCTCCATAACATTGCGACGATATACTCTACCGTTGCGATTTTTCTGTTCTGTTTGGAGGAAAGGTCCTTGAATATAAAGGAGTTTTTTACCGTTCTTTTCTTCGGTAATAACCTCTACCTTTTCTATCTCTTCTCTGATTAGTTTCATTTGTTTCTCCTTCAGGTTTCCTGAACTTGTTGGATATAAAGAGTTCCGCTACCGAGACCAAGTGCGGAAACTTTAAACACTCCTCTCAGTTCAGCGTAAGTTCCAAGTCCATCTCTAGTCTGGTCTGGAGCACCTGATGATGAGTCGTGATCAATCACAACCTTTGTTAAGTAAGGTTCAGATGTAGCTTGTTGAGTGATACTAAGAACAATCTTGTTTGAAAAATCAAAACCACTTTGACCAGTTACAGTCAAAGCAACTGCCTCTCCGACTGCAAAAGGTGATCCAATAACACCTTCTGGAAAACTCAGAGTCGTTGTAGAACCAGTCTCAATACCAACAACTCTTTGAGCTGCTGGTTTATGGAGACAAATTGTTTCTGGTTCTCCAGCAGCTACAAAAAAGTTTGCTGGCGTCGCAGTTGGATTTGTGCCAATTGCGACATGGGCTCCTTGAGTAAGAGCAACACATCTGAGATACTGACTCTGGTGAGTAAGAACAGTGGAAGTTGCAGCGGAACCTGATGTAGAAATGGCAGTACAAATGCCAACCGGATTAAGAGCCATTATTCTTTATAATTCATTTAGTAGTTATTTATTTATTCTTCGTCTTCGGAAGAAATTTCACCCTCTACTTCAGTATCATCACCAAACATAGATTTTGCTGCTACTGGACGAAAGGCATCAATTCTTTCTGCAGACTTACCAAATAAGATTTCTTTAATCTTATCGCTAATATCTGCCGGAGACTCATCTGCCGAAATCGCATCAATTAATTCATCCATTGTTAAATTAATAAGGAACTATGTGTATTTATATTTCCCCACCATCGGGAATTTCTGGAGCTTCTGCTGCAGAACCATCAACTTCTGGTTCCATTTGAGGTTTACCTAAATCCATACCTGCAGATGAATCTAGTGGTGCTCCAGTTTCTGGATCAATAGGAGCATTTGGATCGGGAATAATTCCTGCTGCAATCTCTTTTTTAATCAATGCATCTTGCTCAAGAATTTCCTCATCGGTCTGACGAAGAATATTGCGACGGACATAATCCTGAGAGTAATACTTACCAATATAAGGTTCTGCAGCTTGCAGACTATTCAACCTCTCATTAAGAAGTTCTGAATCCTTAAGTTCGGAGAAGTGATTGTCATACAAGAAATCATACTGAATATGCTCAGACATAATCTCCCAATCTTCTGGAGTAATTATGTTCTTCAGAAGTAATTGAGTCTTCAGCATGTCATTAAACATACCAGAAAATCTCTTTCTCAAACGCCCAACAAACTTGGTAAATTTGAGTTCGTCTCTCAGGATTTCAGAAGATCTGCCCAAGTTAAACCCACCTTCTCCATCCATTCTTGAGGGTGGAACATTAAGGGATCTGTAGAGTTTTTTCTTAAAGTATTCAATATCAGTGATTTCTCCAAGGTTTTGGCCGCCTGGCAGAGTTGAGATTTCTGTTCCCCTTCCGCCTTCTCTGCGAGGCAACCAAAAATCTTCAAGCATTGACATGAATTTTTTGTCATCACGTATTTCTCCCGTGGATGCATCATAGACAAGTTTGTTACGATATCTGGTCATAACATCACGCAGATATTGCTCTGCTTTGACTTTTGGGAGATTTCCAACGTCAATATAGAAAATTCTACGTTCTGGTGCTCTACTTAAACGGTAGATAACCAAAGAATCCTCAATCATACGAAGTTGATTGAGTGATTTGATTGCTTTGTGGAGATAAGAAAGTACAGTTCCTTTGTTTCTGTCTACAAGACCAGAAGTGCAATATGTGATGGAATCTCTTGACATTTTGATTCCTTTATTACCGCCAGTCATTGCGCTGGGGCTTCCAGTAGGATATACTGCCTTTGGGTTGTAAATAAAATACTCTTCAATCTGAGGGAATTCATATTCCATCGGATTGTCTGAATTCATATTAGCAAGACGAAGTTTATCATCTACTTTTTGTTTTTGTTGGCGAACATAACGCATTTTCATTGCATCAATGTAACGCAACTCTTGAATACCTGCTTGGGGATTCTTTAAATCGATGACTTTATGGTAGTAAAGTCTTCCATCAATGTACCAATTCCTATAAATTTCGTGTGCTTTTTTATCAAAGTCCAACAATGAGAGAATATATTTAAACTCCTCACGAATTTTTTTCTTAATACCGTCGCTGGCATTAAGATTTGATAGTTCAATTTCAACAGGTGTATTGTTAGTATCTGAAACAACTGCTTCATTTACAATATCTTCGATAGCACTATCTGCTTCGGGATGTAGAGCCATCTCACGATAGCGTTTGATTAAGTCAAACTCTGTTCTGAATACGCCTTCAATATCAACATATGAACCAAAAAAACCACTAGTCAAGTAGTGGTCAACCCCGTCCTCATTGTTGGGAGGAACGGGGGAGACTGTACTCTTGCTTAGTGGTTCATTGTCCTCAATCGAGAACCCAAATAATTTTGACGACATTATAGTCTGCTGAACTAATCGCTATTATTTAGTCGATCAGTTTTCACCCGACATTGGTGACCAGTATTGAACTTGGAATTCAACAGTGAATTCTTCAATAGTGTCTGCGGAATCGTAAGACAGATCAATGGCAGAGATGTTGGTTGGGAAAATGCTATAGAACTTATATTGCTTAGCAACTTCCATTCCAGCACCTTCAACATTATTAAGTGTTGAAGCAGCTCTAGTGAACTGTTTAACAACTGCATCGACTTGATAGTCTGCAGGATCGGTTGAACCAGATCCATCAGCATATTGTCCGATGGATTGCATCCATGCTTCCATGGCAGTACGAATTCTGAAGTCAATGTCGTTAATTACAGTGACGGTCCAGGTATCAAAGGTTCTATCACCAGCAACCTTAAAAGTTCTACCTCTGAAAGGAACATCGATTGAAGCGATGTTCGATGCAGGCAACTGAGCTGCCTTGCAGAGGATTGAGAAATCCTCTGCATCAAAACCATCAGAACCTGGGAACTCATTAGTAAGAACAACCTCAAATAGATTGGGGCGGGCACCGCCCCCGATGAGAGTTGATTTGAAATCCTGAATAGAGTGTGGCATTTTTTAATCCTCCGTGTTGTTATTTATTATCAATCGATCAAACTGTGCCAGCAACTTCTTCAAAACTGATGCCAGTTCTGGTTGCAACGAACGTCAAGGTGACGTAGTTGATTGACTTAGTTGGCTTCAGGAAGATGTCTGCTCTGAACTCATTGTTGTCAATAACATCAGGAGTGTTGTTAGTGGAATCACAAACAACCAGGAATCCGTAGAGACCTCTCTTTGCCTGAACATCACGGAGATAAGGTTCAACAATGTTCTTGAAGTTTGCTCTTGTTAACTCATCGTTGAGTTCAAAGAGTTGTGCTTCTGCTGCTCTCTGAAGTGCTTGCTCAACAGTAAGGAACAAGCGACGAACATTAATTCTATCAAATGCTGATGCATATCCGAGAGCAGTTTTGTCTCCGAAGAGAAGTGTTCCAACACCAGGTTTAGTAACAACTGGGTTGATTCTTGCCTGATAGAGACGATCTCTTTGAGCCTTGCTTGGGTTATAAGCAAGTTTCACCGCATTGTTGATGATTCCTCTCTGCTGGCCAGCAGGTGAGAACCAAGGATAAGCAACAATTCCAGTGCGAGTCATCAGACCAGCAACGTCAGCATTCGTTGGAATGTAACGGAACTTGTTGTTGAAACGATCATATGTATACTTGTAACCACTATCAAAGACTCCATAAGAAGAACTTGAAATGGTGCTGAAGTAGTTGATGAGATTTGTGGTTTGAGTATCTGTATTGGTCTGACCAATCAAATTAGTTCTGTGTGGTCCAACAACAGCAACACAATCCTTTCTCTCATTTGCAAGAGAGATGATGTAGTTTGCTTTTGCCTGTGACTCAAACTCTTCGGTGCAACCAGGGCCCATGATTAAGTAATCTGCTTCTTGCTCATCTTTGTTTGAGAAGAGACCATAAGAAGTAATCAAACTACTCAGTTCTGCCTTCATACCGCCGTTGGTGGAATAGTCAACACCACCACCGAGTGTATAACCAACATTACCAATTGCACTGTAGGTAACATCTTGTGCATCCAGACCCCAGAGACCATCACCAGTTGTGACTGCGGTGAAGTCGGTAGAGAATCCAGTTGCTACTGGGACGGTTCCATGGAAGGTATCATCAGCAGAAGAAGGATTGCTTCCTGCATAGACATAGTTGGAGAAGTCTGCAACGTAACCCTCATACCAGATCTTCTGAGGAGCATTTACGTTAGAAATAGCATCCTTCGCTTTAGAAAGGCTTACATGCTTTTCAAGGAGAGAACCTGGAGTTCCAGTGATAGTTCCAAGATCGTCAACAACTGCAACATGGATACCATCGCCTTCGCCACTTCTGTTAGTGACATATACATTAGAAACAGGTTTTGGTGCAATAGACTTCCAATAGATTGTGCTGCTATCAATGCTAAGAGTCTGTTGGTCGTACCAGTCAACTGCGGTTGCGGGAGTGGTTCCTGAACCAGCACCATATGCTCCAGTGTTGATACCAGCATTATTGACAAAGAATACAGTGTCAGAGGTATCAAATGATTGTGCAGCATTTCCTTCTGCATAGTTAATCTTGGTCTCGGTTCCTGCTGCAGAAACTCTTGAGACAACCTTAACATCAATTGTTGATGCGCTGTTGGTTGAGTCAGTTGAGACGCCAGTAATAATACCCTTCAGATAACCATCAAAGGTTGAAGTTGAACCCGAACCAGCAATGACTTGTCCTACCAGAGAAGCAGTAACTCCGAAACCAATCGTAGCACCAGCATTTCCGAGGTCAGTTGTGGTAATACCAATTGTTTGGTCTGCAAGGTCGTCAATAACACAAACTCTAAGACCATTACCCCAAGTTCCTGGATTCTTAGCTGCCCAAGTATAATCAGTGTCTTCGCCGTCTGCGTGATTCTCAAGATAGTCGTCGTAGTTATTAATCTTGAGAGTTGTGGTTGAAGCAATGCCTACACCAGCATTTGCGTTCACCATCAGGGTGCTAGTTGTTGAACCAGTTCTTACAACCTTTAGAACACCACCGTATGAGAGGAAAGATGAGGCACTCATCCAGTACTCATATTGAGCATCAGTTGACAGGGGCTTACCGAAGGTGTCGATAAGTTGTTGTTCTGTGGTAATATTTGTAGCTTCATCAACGGGACCAATTTCAAAAGGTCCAGCAATACATCCAATATTATCAAGAACATTGTCAGCTCTTCCTACGGTTAAATCAACTTCCCTGACCAATACGCCAGGAGATAATTGAGGAGTCGCCATGTTTCTCTCCGTTTGAATCTCAGTTTATCTGAAAATATTTATTAAAATGGGTGTTTTGACGGGGGAAATACGACGCGAACTACCAATCTGGATATTCCCATCTATCAAAAACCGTGTTTGTCATTCTACTAACAACTATTCTCTTTATAGTACACTCTTTACATTCGTATGAAAACGATGATGCTACTGGACCTCTATCTTTTCTTGTTCTGTAAAAACTATCCACAAGATTTTTTATTTCACCACAAACTCTACACTTCCTATCCTGTAGAAGAAGATGACCTAGTTTAAGTTGTTTGTCTAAATCATCTAGTTCCATTTAATATTTCCACATGTAGTCCATACCGCCAGCAGTTTCTCCATATTCTGATGCATTAAACCACCTATCACCATCGCCATCAACAAAACTATCTTCTCCTAATCCATCATCCATAAATCCAAACGGAGCCATATCTTGCTCAATCTGATTCTTCTGTTCTTCATATAATCTCTTTCGGACATCTTGGTCGGTAAGTTCTTTAAAGTAGTCTTGTGCAACTAACCAAGCATAGATAACGAGACACATTGCTAGGTCATCATTGCATCCTTCTTCTGCCTCAAACGAATTGTGTTTTGAGATAAAAGTAGTCAGTTCTGATATAATCTCATAGTCATTGAAGATAAGTTTATCTTCTTCAATCATTGTCTTTAGATTGAGTGAACCAACCTTCTTTACAGTCTTGGACATCTTGACACCCAGTTGTGTCTTCTTACCAGAGAATCCCTGACCAACAATCTGTCCTGCTCTACCTCTCATAGAACACATCAACAGATTCTGATACTCAAGGTCATATTGCAAGATACTTGCAACCTGATCTCCAATATCATTCACTTCGCATAATATAAACGCACTATTATAGCTCTTCGCTACCTCATAGATAATATTGGGGAACAACATCGGTTTGATATCGTTATTCCGATACTTCGCAACAATCCTATGAGGGAACTGTGTAATATCAGCAACAACAAATGCTGAATAGTCTTCTCCAACTCCTCTAGCAACATCAACAGTTATCACATAATCATGATCTTCTATTGATGATTCGTATACATCCAATCCAGCATTTCTAGTTTTTGGATTATCGTATACTAAAGTTCTGAGTTTACTTGGGTTGATTAATGTATCAACAGAACCAAGGAATTCGCATTCAAATTCAACCTTAAACTGGGCTTCAGAAGTATTGGCAATAGTCTGTTCTTTCCAGACCTCATCTCTTCCAGGAACTTCTGACCAGTGAACATCTGTTGGTACATATTCATTTTTACTTCTTTCCGCATCATGCCACATACGGTAGAAGTGATTCATACCATGTGGGGTAGATACAATAATTACTTTGGTGTTTTTACCAGAAGTAATAGTAGGATAAACAGAGGCAAAGAACGAGTCAGCAACGTGATTCGGGACGAATGCGAACTCGTCGAGAAAGAGGATGTTAAATGACATACCTCGGACAGCACTCGCAGACGTAGAAGCTGCCAATATCTTACTGCCATTTTCTAATTCCAGAGAACCCTTGTTCCATGATATAATACCCTGTTGCATCCATTTAGGCAAGTTCTCATAAGCAGTCTGTAACCTACTCAGAAGCTCTCTTGCTGTTGCTGCTTTGTTAGCAAGGATGCCAATATTAACACTATCGTTAAAAACTGCATAGTGAAGCAGGTAAGATACGACAGTTGTAGATTTGCCTGTCTGACGAGGCATCTTACAGATGTTGAATCTGTTTTCATGGAAGTTGTTAATTAACTTTTCTTGAAAATGGTATGGATGGAATTGAGTTAAACCTTCATCAAGAGAAACAATCTTAATATAGTTGTTTGCAAAATAAACCGGATCTTCTTTACACTTAACAAACTCAAGAATTTGTTCTTGAGTAAACTCAATAGCAGTATTTGCTTTTTTTAAATTAGGATTACCAAGATATACTTCACTCATAAAAAATTACCTTGTTTCTCGCCACTGAATAGTATTGAAGACATCTGTTGTTGTGTTAGTGTCCAAGTTAGTCACAATAACAGCAAAAATATTACTATCATCACTATCTATATTCTGTGCGATGTATGATCTTCTTGCAGCAGTTGGATTAAAAGCAACAGTAGCAGATGCTTGTTGTCCCGATGGATTGTTTGCAGCAATCAAAGATGCCTGTCTCAAATCTCCACCAGTTGTTGTGAAGTTAGTCCCTACCGTGACATTATACTCAACTGCTGAATCATCATCAGCACTTACCCAACTTCCACCAGTAATATTAGTATTGCTTGGCAGTCTCCAAATCTCAATTCTACAATTTGTAGCATCACTTAAACATTCAATATCAGTTACTCTTACAGTTGTTCTATTTGGAATTCCTTTGAATGTATTCTTACAACGAATAGCCATAACACATTGTCTGGCAGTTGCGCCACCAGAAGAAGAGAAAGTGATTGGACCATTAAAGGCACCAAACTCAACACCAGTCTCAACATATCCACCTTCACTCATTACAGTGGCACAAATTTGTTCCATTGATGTAATGCCAACAGCAGTATCAGTGTTGGCAACTTCACAACGAATTGGAAGTGAAGGTAAACTCCAATATGCGTGTTCTAAATTATTTGCGTGTTGGAACTCGTGGAAGTAATGATTTGTTCCATCTAAAACTAACCCACACCTAAGTCTTCCAACTCCCAACCACTGGAAGTCTGTGATAAACAGTTGAGTCTTTGTCCAATCAACAGTAATGCTGGAAAGACCCGTACCATCAAGTGGATCAAGACTCCAATTGACTTGATTGACTACAACATCACTTGTGATTCCAGTATTATATGATCTTCTTACAATAGAAACAATACCATCTCCATCCTGCTGAAGAAACACTCCATTTCTATCATCAAAATATCCAACTTTTTTTGTTGTGTTTTCTCTATAATCAATAAAATTAAAACTTGCCATAGCAAACTGAGATTTGCCTGGCATATAATGATGATACATTCTTGACTGGTGTATAACCTGTGAGGTTGAACCAACACCAACTATAAGTCCAATAGATGCTGTGTTTGCATTTACAACGGTTGTTGAACCAGCACCAATTTTTTTCGTCAATAATTCAACTTCTTCACCATAGATGTGGGAATAGTCTGCAAGAGTGTGTGGCTCAGATACACGCATTCTTCCAAATGCATCATATCCCCCTCCACCTACCCCAGTAGCAACTCCACAATTTCCAATATTACCAAATCTATCAGCACACATGAACACTTCATGAAGTGTTCTTTCCTGGTTTAAATAATCTTGTGTAGTCTTATTCCACTGAGCCATTAATTAGTCACTCCAACTTAATCTTTCTGGTTGATATCTTTTAATTCCAGTAATTCTTAATGCACTATTAGAATTGTATTGTGCTGGATAAATGTTATGAACAACAGCACCTGGATATTCTGATTGAATCTGTTCTCCAAGTTCTTTTCTATTGGGAACTTCATTGGAGGAAATTTCCATTCTATAAAGTTTCCCTTCCCAAACAATGTCAGCAACAAACTCCTCACCCACCTTCTGGGGTTGAGGTGCTTCTCCACCAATATTTAGAGTGCCATTAAAATCCCCTTGAATTGTAACGCTCTCAGACATAAATTGTTTAAAGTTTTTCATCAGCAGTTCCACGCTCTAAGTGACTTATTGATTCTGCTATCAGGATCATTAGCAGTTTTGGCAGAAGTCAGTTTTTTCTTCATACCCTTCATCCTTGCACAGAATGATGATCTTCTCTTATTACCAACCTTTTTGGAAGGTGCTTTGAGATCGGAACCTGGGTTTTCTCTTTCATAAGACTTGCGTCCTTTTTCATTGAGACCACCAGACTCAGACTTACCTGCTTTCTTAGTCCAAGCAGCACCTTCTTCTATCTGTGGCCCTTTGGAATCCACAACATCTTCTCCTGATGTTGTAGGGTTAGTTCCATAAGTCTCCGCAATTCTTTCTCCGTCTTTGTTTGTTTCTTCTGAAACTCTGAGGAATGATTGTCCTGGTTCATAGCTTGAAACTTGAAAACTCTGCAGTCTTGCGCCAGGATATACCTTCTCAATCTGATCTTGCACATCAGACCTAGTTGGTAATTTTGTGTTCGGGAAGAACATTCTAAGAGAGAGATACTTACCTCTCCAATTAAACATTACAAAAATAAGATTACCAGTCTTAGCAGGAATTCTGACTGCCTCTGTAACTTCTTCAGAAGGACATTCTTTCTTTCCATGCACAGGGCATTCTTCACCCTTATGATTATGCATACATTCCGCTTCTTCTTTTTTGACACAGTTTGGATATCTTTTACCAAACATAGTCTTCATACCTTTCTTTTCATAACCAGGCCAGCACTTCTCACCAAGCAGTTCGCTACCAATTCCCTGAGTTGGTTGAAGTGGTTCTGGTTTAATTAAATCGACAAATTCAGCATAAGTTCTTCCTGATGCATCCTCAATGGAGACAGATTCTTTCTTTGTTGAGTTTCCCCAATTAGATGCACCTTTTTTACGACACTTGACTAGTGCTCCTGACGCATAAGCACTTGGCCAAACTTTATAACGAGATTTGACTTTATGATAGCAAGCATCTTTTTCACCTGCTGCTTCTTTGGTTATGTAACCTGCTGCTGCATCCATATTATGTTCAGTATCGGTGATTTTTGCTTGCATCCATGCGGGAAGGTCTTTCTCTTTTCTACCAAGTTTCTTTTTTAGAGACTTGACATCTTTTTCAACACTACTCAGTTGAGATTGTGCCATTGCAACTTCATGGTCTTTTTTGGTCTCTTCAGTAGCCACATTAATTGCCTTCCCTCTTCTGTCTGGATTTGGGTCTTTACGATTCTTACGGCGGAACGCTGCCTCTTCCTCATCTTTGGAAAGGTTACGCTTCATCTTACTAGAACCACACTTTGGTTTTGTGGTTTGTCCTGGTTGTTTAGCACAGGGTTTACCTGCATATTTGCCCCCCAGTTGTACCCAACCAGGTTTGCCATCACTGGACTTACTTTTACCAAACCAGTCACGAAGAGATGAATCTCCACTTTTATTTGCTTCGTCAATAGAAGCACCATTTTCTTTACGGAGCATACCAGCAGGGTCAACCATGAATCCAGGGGGAATATCCCTACATTCTTTATTCGTATAACAGTAATATTGCCCTGCAGGACAGCGACCGTTCTTCTTCATTTAATTAATTAAACTATTCCGCCTGCTTATATTTATAATTACTCCGTATCAAAGAAAAACATCTGCCATAATCTGGCATTTTCCTTCACTGTGCCAAAATATTCTGATGCAGAATGTATACAACTAGCATCAAAGATAACCAAACGATTGTATACATTTCCCAAAACATCTACAGGTTCAAATGGAGTTCCATCCAAATGACAATCGCCAGGAGTATCTTTCCAAGCAGCATCCCACCCGTCATCATAATAATTTCTAGCTCTAGTTTTTTTATGAGCATATAATGTTGTTCCACATTCAAATGGGGCATCTGGAGTTAGATAAAGCATACCTCCCCATTTTTGACTATCACAATGCCAGACTCTTGGTTGACCAGACCAACAATACTGAAACCTACCATTCATTCCATGGTCTTCCCACTTGGTAATTTTCTTACCCATAATCTCTTCAAACTTTTCTTTCAGTCCCGGAAATAAAAATTGTTGATGAGTTCTATTGCCAATATATCCACGACCAATTCCACCAATATGGTAATCTTGCTCTAATGCAAACTTTCTTACTGAATCTGGGTCATCGTAAAAATTATCAACAACCCAACTAGTATTTTTAGAAGAAGATATTAAAAATTTTGACTGATTGTCATTTCTTAAGTAAATTTCATTACATCCACGCTTTTCTACAAAATCATATCCCCTATCTTTCATGTATGAGTGATAGTTTTCATCATTTTCTATGTTTTCCAAGACCACAACTTTTGGTTGATATTTATTTCTATCGAGTCCAGTTAGAACCTCAATTTCCCACCCCTCAACATCTATTGAAAGAATATCAATATGTTCAACACCTATTCTTTGTAGCAAGTTGTCCAATCTAATAGTTTCAACTTGTATTGTTGTTTGACTGTTATGCTCTGGAACATTTTTGTGCCTAATATCTAAAGCAGAAAAACTTACCCCATCATTTTCTTCAGTATACCATTCATCGTTGTTTAGATTGACAACAAAATCTCTTTTCTCTTCCACATCAGAACAAGCATATTGATAGACTTCGCTGCCCTCATCAATATGTTGCTGAACAAATTTTGGATTTGGTTCTACGGATACTGTTCTCCATCCACTATCTCTGAAGTGCTTTGAATTGCTGATGAAAGTTGGAGGCCCAGCACCAACTTCAACCATTATTCCTTTGTATGAATAATCTTCAAAGAATGTTTCTCTAATGTATTTGTCGGTTTGATATTCAGCATAATATTTGATGCCCAAGTTTTCCAATACTTTATTCTGATGATGTTCATCCATTTCATTCCAATAATTATCAACTAAATTTTCAAAACCACTCATACTTTCTTCTGTTTTCCCCCAGTACCAAGCAGAAACTGCCTGCTCATATAAAAGTCCATATATTCCAGGATATTTTGATTTGAATCTAAACTCTGGAGAATCAAAATCGGAAATCTCAAAAGATTGTTTACATAAAAAATATGCGTCTTGAAATTGAGTATGCCAGTTCTGGAAGTTGGCAAGCATATAATATGCTTCGGGTCTTCTTGGTAAGATGGATATCGCATTTTTATACATACCCCGAGCATGTTCAATTCTATTTCCTTGAATATCAAAACATCTACCAATATGAATTAAACACTCATATGCCAAATCCAGATCATCTCCTGACCTATCAGCACATCTAAGGAAAAAAGAAATAGCTGCTGCAGTTTGTCCTTGCAAAAAATATTCAATCGCAAGATTGAAATTAGTTTCAGGATTCTCAGAATCTTTAATGTATTCGTTTAAACAATCAATCATTTATAAAATTCTCCAACGCATCTTCAGAAATTTTTAACGCAAAAGCAGCGTTATCTTGGAATCCAAATGTGATAATGTAATCTTTATTGTATTTGGCCATTCCACAAGCAAACTCAATTTCAGCACCCATAAAATCAAATACTTTTGACCGTTTTATGACTTTCCAGTTTTTATCCCAGTAGGTAAACTGATGTCTATAAGTAGCATTTTTTCTATCTTGCTTACTTTTAAAAAGATGTGTGATGTGGTGTATTGCTAGATACCCATCTTTATAAGGTATTACTTGTGAACCCCCTCTTAATGGAATATTGATACTCTCATCATATTCCCCAAGAAAAGTAGTTTTACAAGTTTTATCGGCTGGATTGTACTTTACAATTTCGACCGGATTTGACCATTTTACATAGTGATATGGTTGGTCTAAAATTGGCATCCAATTTTTTTCACAATAAGTATCATCTTTTCCTGGAGCAGGTATTCTTTGGCGTGATATTTCTTTTACTTTTTCTGAAACATATTTCAATTCAGACAATTCCATTCTTCCAACACCATTCCGTGTAGTGTCTCTTCTGACGCCACAAAGAAAATATTTCCCGTCCCACTTAACAATTCTAGAATCTTCAAGTCCAACAAATTCCCATAAAGGTTTTTCATCAAGTTCTGAAGTGTCTACTTGATGAAATTCTTCAATATTAAGTTCAGAATCTAGTTTACAGAAAAAATTTGTTGTTGTTAAACTTATATCATTTTCTGGATTTAGATAGATGAGAGGTCCCCAAATGTGCTCATAATTTCCCTTCTCTGAATGGTATAATGTATATTGACAATGCCGAATATTTACTAAAATATTTTCTTCTTCGTCAACAAATACTGATGGATTAAATAGTCCAGTTCCTTTCGTATGCTCAAATGGAATGGTAAGTGGTTTTATTATTCCACCATTCTTCAAGCAATAATTCGCAAAACCCATAATAAAATATTTTTAGTTATTTATACTAAGTTATTTGCAATCAAATACAATATATTCTAAAGCAAAATAACTTTTTCCTTTAGTTCCAGTTATAGCTTGGATACCAGTGGTTCCATTTGTTCCTTTAATGCCCTGGATATCATCCGCTCCTTGAATTCCTTGTGCTCCAGTAGTAAAGTCTTTACTACCTTTTATTATTTTAGATAAATCTGCCATTATCTTAGTACAAAAGATGGTCCAATACTAGGTCTTCCTTGAATTCCCTGAATTCCTTGTGTTCCTTGTGTTCCTTGTGTTCCTTGTGTTCCTTGAGCACCTTGCGTTCCTTGAGCACCTTGTGCTCCTTGTGCTCCAATCAGTGATGATAAATTTGCCATTTATTTAACCTGGTGATAAGTATGCGAGAATTGCTAATCCCTTAGAGTTAGTACCTTGAATTCCCTGCACCCCCTGAATTCCTTGAATTCCTTGAGTGCCTTGAATTCCCTGAGAACCTTGTGGACCATTAGATGAAAAAACTTCCCAGGTAGAACCATCATAAATTAATTCTAAAAATATGCCACCAATATCAACATTTAAGTTTTCCGAATCTCCTTCTATTGTTGATCCATTTCTTGCAACTGTTAGATTTGTAGTTGACCAATTTGCCCCATCAGCAATAACAATACTATCGCCAGTGGATGGTGATGCTGGAAGAGTGATTGTAAATGTTCCACCAGAGGTGTCTGCTATTAATCTATCTCCACTGGATGCGGTATAATTTGTAGTTTTTCTTGACCATGCATTTACTCCTCTAAAACCCTGAATTCCTTGGATACCTTGAGTTCCTTGAGAACCAGTACTACCCGTTGAACCTGTTGAACCTGTGGTTCCTTGGATACCTTGAGCACCATCAGAACCACTAGAGCCTGTGGTTCCTTGAATACCTTGAGTTCCTTGAGAACCAGTGCTACCTGTTGAACCTGTGGTTCCTTGAATACCTTGAGTTCCTTGAGCACCATCGGCCCCATCACCACCAAGAATACCGGCAATTCCCTGAATACCCTGAATACCCTGGATTCCTTGAATCCCTTGAATTCCCTGGATTCCAGCCTTTGAACCTTGCCAAACACCAGAACTATCAATAATTTCAGTTCCGTTAATTGAAATGTTTCCAGCAATATCTAACTTACCTGCCGGAATAGTAGAACCAATTCCAACACGGTCATTGGAAATACTTACAAATATATTATTATCAGAAACTAGGTCAGCCGACCTTCTAGTTTTTCCCATTTTAACTAGTTTTTAGGTATTTAGGTAAATAGACATGATGTGATGTCAGTAACAGCAGCTGCTCTTATTGTTCCAGTAACGTGTACATCACCAGAAACATCTAAATCAGCATTTGGAGTAACGATTGTATCACTCTCTCCATATCCAACTCTTAAACTTGTTGCAACAGTAAGTCTACCGTTGGTTGTAAGTGCCATAGCACCTTGAGCAGTAGTGTGACCGTTATCCCCCCACCAGAATCCTCTATCATTTTCATTATTAAATTGGAATGTCATTGCATAGTCATTCAATGCACCGAATGTGGCGCCACTTTCCATTCCAATTGAAAATGAAGAAGAATTCCACAGTCTTATCTTGTCTCTGGTTGATGTGGTGTTATGATTAATTATTTGAGATCCTCCAAGAGTAAGTCCACCATTAAAAGTAATAGCACCAGAAGCAGTATCAGCAGCATCAGACCTTAAGAAAGAAGTGCTATCAAGACTATCAAGTGTGTCTGCATTGGTGGTTGTTAGTCCACCAGGTCCCTGAATACCTTGAATTCCTTGAGAACCAGTGCTACCTGTTGAACCTGTGGTTCCTGTTGTACCTTGAATACCTTGAATACCTTGAATACCTTGGATTCCTTGAGCGCCAGTGCTACCTGTTGAACCTGTTGAACCTGTTGAGCCTGTGGTTCCTTGGATACCTTGAATACCTTGAATACCTTGGATTCCTTGAGAACCAGTGCTACCTGTTGAACCTGTTGAACCTGTTGAGCCTGTGGTTCCTTGGATACCTTGGATACCTTGGATACCTTGAATTCCTTGAGAACCAGTGCTACCTGTTGAACCTGTGGTTCCTGTTGTACCTTGAATACCTTGAATACCTTGGATTCCTTGAGCACCAGTGCTACCTGTTGAACCTGTGGTTCCTGTTGTACCTTGAATACCTTGAATACCTTGAATACCTTGAGCACCATCGGCTCCATCACCACCAAGAACGCCAGCAGTTCCCTGAATGCCTTGTGGTCCTGCAGACTCAAAAGAAGATATTGTTAAAGTGTCCCCAGTTGATGCTCCTGATGTCAATACAACACTTGTTCCATTAGTAGCAGTAAAGTCATCTGGGTCTAAGTGAGCACCATTCAAATATACATCAAGGTTTCCAACAGAATATGCTAAGGTATTTGTATTATCATCAGTTCCGCTGAAGGTTGTTTGTCCTGAGGTTGCAGTATATGTAAATGAAGACCTGGTGAAACTTGAGCCTTGGACACCTCGAATACCTTGAGTTCCTGTTGCGCCTTGAGTTCCAGTAGTTCCCTGAATACCTTGGATTCCTTGAGTGCCTTGAGTGCCTTGAGTTCCAGTGGTTCCTTGAATACCTTGTGGGCCGGCAGATGAATAAGAAATTACATCAACAACATCATATAATGATGCACCAGTTCCTAAAACAATAGATGTTCCATTAGTGGCAGTGAATTCATCTTCAGTTAGACGAATACCATTGAGAAATACATCAACATAACCAACGACATAATTTGTCGTAAATGTCGTTTGTCCTGCAGTTGCATCAAAACTTGCTGTAGTTTTATTGTGGCTGAATCCTTGAGTACCCTGAATACCTTGAGTTCCTGTATCACCTTGAGTACCAGTAGTTCCTTGAACACCTTGGATTCCTTGAGTGCCCTGAGTTCCAGTGGTTCCTTGAATACCTTGGATTCCCTGAGTTCCAGTAGTTCCTTGAATACCCTGGTCCCCTTTAGTTCCAGTTCTAGCAAAAGTAATAATTACATCTTCTGAATTGCTAAATGAAGTTGCTCCAGAAAGATATGAAACATTTACTTTATGATATCCAGTTGCTTCAGTATTTGTTCCACTGATTGTAAAAATAGCAAAATCATCAGAATTTGTTCTGTTTGAAACTCTAACATGACCCTTGATAGTAGATGTAGAGTCATCAATTGTCCTTAAGAATGACTGAATGTCTGTCCCATTATCATCAGTATCATCAATATACAATAATGTTGCAGATGATAAATCTGTGTCGTTAAATCTTAACTTTCCTTGACCAGGGTCAGAGTCAGTTGTTGTAGTGTCAAATGTATAATCAAATGTTGCGCCGCCAAAGTTTCCATCAGTACCTGTAGTACCTTGAGTTCCTGTTGCACCTTGAGCTCCAGTAGTTCCCTGAATACCTTGGATTCCTTGAATACCTTGGATACCTTGAGAACCAGCATCACCAATAATGGCGATAGTCATAAAGACTTCATCACCATTACTAATACTTGCCCAACTATCTCTATCAATATAGTCAATATCTAAAGTTCTCCAAGAACCATTATCAGTTTGACCAGTTACATAGAACTTAGCATTTACT